>MDSV01220486.1_pt1 | contig 11821 bp, 11 predicted proteins | sample 810851 | NCBI WGS metagenome assembly MDSV01 (sample SAMN05326640, study PRJNA326480) | marine metagenome | isolation source: seawater | place: Atlantic Ocean: North East | collected 2012 | reverse complement strand
TTTGATTATGAAACTAGCCTTTGTTATTTACAAGTAAATTATTATGAACCAAATAAAACTTTTTATTGAATTAATTAGATTAAAAAAGCCTATTGGTTTTATGCTATTATTTTGGCCATGTGCATGGGGTTTAACTTTAGCATATGACTTTTCTAAAAATTGGAATCAATATTTTTTTTATTTAACTCTTTTTTTCTTAGGAGCTATTTTAATGAGATCTGCAGGTTGCATTGTAAATGATATTTTTGATAAAAAATTTGACAAGAAAGTAACTCGTACAAAAAATCGTCCAATAGCATCAAATAGAGTCTCTATTTATCTTGCTACGATTTATACTTTAATTCTATGTTTTTTAGCTTTATTGGTATTAATGAATTTTAATCAATTCACTATAATTCTAGCTCTTGGATCGATGCCGCTTGCTTTCACTTATCCCCTAATGAAACGAATAACATATTGGCCACAACTTTTCTTAGGAATTACATTTAATTATGGATTGATACTTGGTTGGACATCAATCAAGGGACAAATTGATTTAATTCCAGCACTATTTTATATTGGAGCCATATTTTGGACACTGGGATACGACACTATATATGGATATCAAGATATCAAAGATGATGAAATTATTGGTTTAAAATCAACCTCAATTAAATTTAAGGGAAAAGCTAAAAAATTTTTAATATCATGTTACACAATTTTAATCATTTGTTTTATTATTGGAGGATACAGCATGGAATTAAATAATTTTTATTTTTTCTTAATTTTAATTCCTTTGGCACATTTATTTTTTTACCAAATTAAAAATTTTCAATCAAAAAATCCAAAAAATTGTCTCAAATTATTTAAAAGTAACAACCTTTTTGGATTGATAATCTTTTTAAATTTAATTATTTCAAAAAATTTGTAATGGTAAAAAAAAATATTCTTGTTCGACTTTATAAAGATTATTCAAAAAATTATCTTGACAAAATATTTTTAGCAGCTTTTTTTTCGATATTAGTAGCAGGAAGTACTTCATTAATTGCTTGGCTTTTAGATCCTGCAATTAAAAAATTGTTTATAGAAAAAGATCAATCATTGATAATTATTATTCCATTGATGATAATCTTTGCCTTTACCACAAAAGGTTTGTCTTTATATTTTGCAAAAGCAATAATGATAGGAGTCGGAGAAGGGGTAAAAAAAAAACTTCAACAAGATATGGTCAATACATTAATAGGGAATGATACTCAAATAATTGATAAAAAACACTCGGGGAAATTTATCTCAAATTTAACTTATGATGTCTTGCATATTACCAACTTATTAAGTACTGCTATTTTATCATTATTTAAAGATTCTCTAACGTTAATCGGATTGCTAACTGTAATGTTTGTTCAAAATTGGAAGCTTGCACTAGTATCAATTATAATGATACCTCTGGCTGGATTTTTTGCTAAAACTCTTGGCAAAAGAGTTAATAAAGTAACGACTGAAGCTCAAGAAAAATCAGGTTTTTTAACCACATACTTGGTAGAATTGTTCAAAAATCATAAAATCATTAAGATATTTCAGAGAGAAAAATACGAAAAAGATAGAGCTGATAAATATCTGACACAATTGAAGGAAAAGAGTCAAAAAGTTCAAACTGTTTTTGTAAGAATGTCACCAATAATGGAAACCCTCACTGGGATAATGATAGCAATTTTAATTTTTTATTCGGGAAAATTAATTCTTAAGGGGGAGATTGATATAAACAATTTTTTTTCATTTTTAGCTGCGATGATATTAGCTTACCAACCAATAAGAGCACTTTCAAATCTTAACATGGTTTTAAATCAAGGCTTATCATCTGCGTCACGAATTTTACCTATTATTGATCAAAAGAATAAAATTAATGAAGTACAGTCTGCTGAAACTCTTAAAATTATTAAAGCAGATATTAAATTTAAAGATTTATGTTTTGCTTATGAGAAAGATGAAAATATAACTTTAAAATCAATTAATATGGAATTTGAAGGTGGTAAAATGACCTCCTTAGTAGGTCATAGTGGTTCAGGAAAATCTACTATACTAAATCTAATACCTCGAATTTATGACGCACATTCAGGAGAGATAACAATAGATGATCAGTCTATATATAAAAGTTCTATAAAATCCTTAAGAAAAGAAGTATCGATGGTTAGTCAAGAAACAACATTATTTGATGACACGATTAAAAATAATATTAAATATGCTAATGAAAACGCCACTGATGAAGAGGTTTATGAAGTTGCAAAACTATCTAATTGTGACGAATTTATCAAAAATTTACCAAACAAATTCGAAACATTAATAGGGGAAGATGGTTTTAGATTATCAGGAGGTGAAAAACAGAGATTGTCTATTGCAAGAGCCATGATGAAAAAAAGTTCGATTATATTGTTAGACGAAGCAACATCATCTTTAGATTCTGAGACAGAATCAAAAATACAAGAGGCGTTAAAGATTTTAACGAAAAATAAAACAACAATCGTAATTGCACATAGATTATCTACAATTTTAAACTCAAATAATATTTATTTAGTAGACTCTGGAAAAATTGTGGATAGTGGTAAACACGATACTTTAATGCTCAAGTCAAAATTATATAAAAATTTTTATGAGAAACAAATTCAAAAATAACTATGTTTTTTTTATATCAAATAGTTTTATCATTACTTCTAATTATTTCTCCAATAATAATATCTTTAAGAATTTTAAATAATAAAGAAGATAATAAAAGATTTATAGAAAAATTTAGTTTAGCAACCAAAAAAAGAAAGCAAGGTAAATTAATATGGTTTCATGGTGCTAGTGTCGGTGAAATTTTAAGCATTATCCCATTAATAAAAAATTATGAAAAAGATAAACTCATTGATCAAATTTTAGTAACCTCAAGCACCTTAAGTTCCGCAAAAATAATTAGTAAATTTAAATTTAAAAAAACTGTTCATCAATTTTATCCATTAGATCACTTTTTTTTCATTTCTAAGTTTTTAAATCATTGGAAACCAAATTTAGCTTTTTTTATTGAGTCAGAAGTTTGGCCTTGTATGTTTAGAGAATTAGATGATAAAAAAATTCCTTTAATTTTATTAAATGCAAGATTGACTAAAAAAACATTTGGTAGATGGATGAAGATCAAAAATTTTAGTAGATTAATTTTTAGTAAAATTAAAGTGGCTTTTCCTCAAAATTCAGAGACAAAACTCTATTTAAAGAAAATGAAAATAAAAAAAATTAATTTCATAGGCAATTTAAAGTTTACTGAAACAGAAGATAAAAAAGAGAATACTACTGATAATAAATTGAAACTTAAATTTAAGAATAAAAAAATTTGGATAGCATCCAGTACTCATGCTGATGAAGAAATTTTTTGTGCTCATGTTCATATTGAACTTAAAAAAAAAATAAAAAATTTGCTAACAATAATTATTCCAAGGCATATAAATAGAGTAAAAGAAATAACCTCAAATATAGAAAAGTTAAGTTTGACAGTGACATCACATAAATCAAATAATAAGAATCTTAAAGATACTGACATTTATATTGTAGATACATTTGGAGATACAAAAAAATTTCACAAAATTGGAAGCTCGGTATTTTTGGGTGGTTCAATTATCAAAAGAGGTGGACAAAACCCTTTAGAAGCCGCTCGCTATGGTGCAAGAATTTTTCATGGACCTAACATAGATAATTTTAGAGAAGTTTATAATTTGCTTAAAAATCTAAAAGTTTCAAAAAAAATTTCTAGTCCCAAAGAATTAGCAAAATTAATTAGTTTCAAAAGAAATATAAATATTGGTCTTAAAATAAAGAAAATTGGAGTAAAAATTTTAAAAAAAACTATAAAAGAATTAGATAATCTAATTAATAATGAATTTAAAAAAACCTAAATTTTGGGATTACAAAAGACCAAACATATTTGCTTATTTATTATCACCAATAGCATTGTTAGTTCAATTATTAGGCTCTCTCAAGATTAAATCTAAAATTACAAAATTAAATATTAAAACAATATGTGTTGGAAATATCTATATAGGCGGAACTGGTAAAACCTCTTTAACCATTAAAATTAATGAAATTTTAAATAAGAAAAATATTAAATCTTGTTTTATAAAAAAATTTTATAAAAATCAAATTGATGAGCAAAAACTTTTAAAAAGTAGGGGAAAACTTTTTTTATTTCCAAAAAGATTGGATGCAATAAACCAAGCAGAAAAAGAAAATTATGAAATTGCAATTTTAGATGATGGCTTACAGGATAAGACGCTCAATATTGATGTAAGTTTTGTTTGTTTTAACAATCTTAATTGGATTGGAAATGGATTAACAATTCCGTCGGGTCCTTTAAGAGAAAATTTAAATAATCTAAAAAAATACCAACATGTATTTTTAAATGGTAATCATGAAAATATTGAAGAATTAAAAAAACAAATTTTAGAGGTTAATTCTAGAATTGAAATACATATTGGGGAATATAAGCCTGTTAATATAAACGATTTTGATATTAATAAAAAATATTTAGCTTTTTCTGGTATTGGTAATCACAAAACTTTTATATCTATGATTAAAAATAATGGTCTAATGATTTGTAAAGACATAGAATTTCCTGATCATTATGTTTATACAGATAAAGATATTAATGAAATTATAAAAATTTCAGAAGAATTTAATTATGAAATAGTTACTACTGAAAAGGACTATTTAAGGTTTAAAATATCAAATGATAAAATTAAGTTTATAAAATCTGATCTTCACATATTAGATGAGGAAAAATTAATTAATACAATTATTAAAAAAAATGAAATTTATTAAATATTTTATTCAATTTATTTTAATTATCATTTTATTTTCTTTTTTTAAGATTTTGAGACTTAAATTATCTTCAGCTTTAGGTGGGAAATTGTTTGAATTAATTGGTCCGATCTTTAGATCAAAAAAGTTAGTACATTCAAATATTAAAAATGCTTTTCCAAATATAAGTTCAGAAAATATTAATAGAATATCAAAACAAATGTGGAATAATTATGGAAGAATTTTTGCTGAATATATGTTTATTAAAGATTTTAGAATAGGCAAACTGAGTTCAAACATTCAAGTAAATGGTAATCAAATCCTCGAAGAAATAAAAAGAAAAAATAAACAAGTAATTTTTATTTCTGGTCATTTTGGAAATTTTGAATTGATGGCAATGCATTTGGAAAAATCAGGAATAAATTTATCAGCAATTTACAGACCCTTAAATAATATTTTTTTAAACCAAATCATGGAAAGATTGAGAAAAAAATATATTTGTAAAAACCAAATTAAAAAAGGAATAGGAGGAATGAAAAAACTTATAAATTTGAAAAAAAATAATTATTCGACTGCTTTAATGATAGACCAGAGAGTATCTGAGGGAATTGAAAGTGATTTTTTTAATAAAAAAGCATTAACCACAACTATTCCTGCTCAATTAGTTAAAAAATTTGATATTCCCGTTATTCCACTATTTATAGAAAGAGTAAATAATATAAATTTTAAAATTACTGTAAATCAACCCATCTCGTTTTCTCATGAAGCTACAATAAAAGAAATAACTGATAAATTAAATCTTGTTATAGAAAAAATGATCATTAATAAACCAGATCATTGGATTTGGTCTCACAATCGCTGGAAATAAATTTATTTTTTATTAATTTCCTCTTTTTTTTGAAATGCTTCTTTATAAGAATAATAAGGTTCTTGTAATTCTACATTCCAATAATTCAAATTTTCTAAGCTTATTTCTTTACCTGAGACAGCACACTTAACATAATCTCCAGATTCTATAATTTGAAAATTATTAGGTAAATATTTTATTTTTGCTAATTTTTTTATCATTTTTAGTTTATATACTTCTATATGAAAGTTGGAATAATAGGAAGTGGTGGAAGAGAACATTCAATTTGCCAAAGTTTAAAAAATTCCTCAAAAATTGACAAAATTTTTTGTTTTCCTGGTAATGCTGGAACATCATGGATTGCAACTAATGTAAGCATAGATTTAAATAATTTCAAACAACTCAAAGATTTTATTTTAGAAGAAAAAATTGATTTAATTGTAGTGGGTCCTGAAAAACCTTTAGTTGATGGTATAGTTGATTATTTAGAAAAATTTAATATTAAAGTTTTCGGTCCTAATAAAATTGCATCCCAACTTGAAGGGTCGAAGATATTCACAAAACAGCTATGTGAAAAATTTAATATTCCAACAGCCAAATTTGGAATTTTTAAAAACAAAATTGATTCAAAAAAATTTTTAGAAAATTCAAATTTTCCTATTGTAATTAAAGCAGATAATCTTGCATCTGGAAAAGGAGTTTATATTTGTAACAAAAAAAATGAGGCATATATTGCGATAGATGAAATTTTTGATGGTAAATTTGGTGTTGCCAAAAATTTATTAATTGAAGAATTTCTTGAAGGAGAAGAAATGAGCTTTTTTATCATAAGTGATGGCGACAATATTAAAAACTTTGGAACCGCTCAAGACCATAAAAGAGTTTACGAAGGTGATAAAGGAAAAAATACTGGAGGTATGGGTGCCTATTGTCCTTCAAGACTTATTAATGATGAACTAGAAAAAAAAATTATTAACAATATTATAAATCCAACTATAGTAGGATTAAATGAAATAGGCAGTCAGTATAAAGGATTTTTATATGCTGGCTTGATGATAGTAAAAAATGAACCTTATTTAATTGAATATAACGTTCGCATGGGTGACCCTGAGTGTCAAACAATACTTCCAAAGCTTAAAACTGATTTAGCAGAAATTTTTTTGGCATGTTGTGAAGGAAATCTTGATAAAATAGATATTTCTTGGTCTGATAAAAAAAGTTTATGTATTGTAATTTGTTCAAAAGGATATCCGGATACATATAAAAAAGATATAGAAATTAAAAATCTTCAAGATTTTGATTTGAATGAAAATGATTATCTATATCACGCAGGTACTCTTAATAAAAATGAAAAAATTTATGCTGTTGGAGGTAGAGTTTTAAATTTCGTTTCTATATCAAATGATTTTAAATTAGCAAAAAATAATGTGTTAGAAAATATAAAAAAATTAAACTGGTCGGGTGGCTTTTATAGAAAAGATATAGGATATAAAGTAATTAAATAATGCGTATAATTTCTGGGATTTTTAAAGGAAAAAAAATTTTAGAGCCTAAGGACTCGCAAACAAGACCACTTAAAGATTTAACAAAAGAGTCTATTTTTAACATCATCTATCACTCAAATAAATTTAAAATTAATTTAGAAGAATCAAATGTATTAGATTTATTTTCTGGTGTTGGCTCTTTTGGAATTGAGTGCTTATCACGAGGCGCCAAAAGAGTCGCTTTTGCTGAAAAATATAAAGGAGTTTTATCAATATTGAAAAAGAATTTAGCTAATTTAAAATTTATTGAAAATTATGAAATTATTGAAGAAGATATAAATAATAAAAATTTATTTTTAAATCTCAGTACAAAGTTTAATATTATTTTTTTAGACCCACCTTATAAAGATAAAAATCTAATAAATATTCTTATAAATATTTATAATTACAATATACTTACTAATAATGGAATATTAATAATACATAGACATAAAAATGAAAAAGATATTTTTCCAAAATACTATAAAATTGTTGAAGAAAAACAATATGGTATATCTAAAGTTATATTTTTAACAATTCTAAATTAATATTTTTTTTGTTTCTTTTTTTATTAACTCGACTGAAGGTTGATCGTATGGATTTACATTAATTGATTTTCCAACTAAAATTGTTTCTAGTATAAAAAAACAAAACAGTTCACCCAAAGTTTTTTCATCTAATTTTCTAATCTCAAAACTTCTAAAAGGAATTTTTTTTTTTAAAAAAACTGTTTCAGTAGCAAGTTTTTGCGAGTACATAATCTGATTAATAGTCTTGTTCTTTAAAAATTCATATCCATTAAACAACTTTTTCTCATTAATTTTGTTTGATTTGTTGTCTTTTGAAAAAAAAAAGGTAAAAAAATTCTTTTTAAATCCATCTAAAAAAAGTTGCATTGTGCTATGATTATCTTTGGGCATATTTGATATTATTGGAAGTATTCCCTTTCCTTTTTTTCCTAAACTTTCGCTTACTAACTGCTTATACCATTCAATTAAATTATTAAAATTTGGGTTATAATTTATTACTATAGAGTTAAAATTTTTTTTTTTATGAAAATCTAATATCAAACTTACATTTGATATTACTCCATCTATAAACTTTTTATTTTTAACTAGGTTATTTAGCTGTCTAAATTTATTTGGTTTAAGCCCCATTAATTCTGCTGGTAACATTCCAACTTCTGATAAAACAGAATATCTTCCTCCAATAAAATTATTATGATGAATGATTTCAGATTTTAAATTTTCTGCTAATTCATATAAATAACTTTTTTTATTTTCTGTAATAAAAATATTTTTATCTTTTTTTGATAAAATAACATTTACATTTGTAACTGTCTCAAGCGTATTTCCAGATTTAGAAATAATTAAGTTTAGATAATTTTTTTTTTTTAATTTATATCTAGAATTTAAATTATCAATAAATAAAATCTTCTTTTTTACTGATAAAAAATCATAAATTGCTTTAGCACCTAAAATAGAGCCACCAATTCCAATAATTCTTAATTCTAAATTTTTTTTAATTTTTAAAATTTTTTTAAGATTATATTTATTTTTGTAATTTGACCTCAGAGAATTTATTATCTCATTTTTTTCATTTAAGAGGTTTATAAAATCTTTTTTAACTTTAGCGTTGGATTGTTTTTTTTTAAAATTTTCGAATTTTATATTTTTACTAAACATTAATTCTTCTTAATTTCCTTAAGAATTAGTTTTTCAATTGAGCCTACAGCTTTACTATTTTTGTCAGAAGTATCTTCGTTCTTTGGTCCTAATACTAACGATTTTATATCTGTTTTGTTTTCAATTTCATCATTTTTTTTTTGCGAAGGAATTGGTAATTTATTATAGTTTGGAGGTATCACTAAAGGTGATTTTTTTTCTACTAAAAATTCTTCACCACTTCTTTTATCCGGCTGAAATCCTTTTCTGATAGTATTACATCCAGAAGCTAATAGTGCTATTGTTAAAAAAATTAAAATCTTTTTAAAATTTTTCATTGTTATTTTTCTTACCCAAAAATTCTGTCATAATCATGATAATTACTCCTATTGTAATAAAAATATCCGCAATATTAAAGATAAACCAATGAAATTCTTTAATATGAAAGTCTATAAAATCTGGAACAGCACCATAATATAGTCGATCATAAATATTTCCAATAGATCCTGCAAATATACTGAGCAAAGCATATCTTTTTAATCCTATGTTTTTATATGCCATATATAAAATAATTATACTCACTGAAATTATAATAAAAGTTAATGCATTATAAAAACTTTTTTGATCAAAAGAAAATAAACCAAAAGCAACCCCTTCATTCCAAATTAAATGAATATTTAAAAATTTCGACTCATATAAAGTGTTATCAAAATTTTTTTGAAATTTTTCTATTACGTATATTTTAGAAATTCGATCTAAAGTGAAAAATAATAAAACAAATATAAAATTTAGAAAAAAACTATTTTTATTAAAGTTTAAATTGGACATGAGGATCTTTCACAAGATACGACTTTTATTTTCCAACATATTTGGCATTTACTGCCCTCAGCTTTTTTAGTTTTTACTAATATAGCGTTATCATCATTTTGTATAACAGATGACTTTGATGTAATACAAAGCTCAGCAAAATCTGTATTTAGTGTAAGTTGATAAAGTTTTTCATTTAATTTAATTTCTAAATCAGCTTCAAGACTTGAACCAATTTCTTTACTAGCTCTTTTTTCCTCAATACTTATATTGCAAATATCTCTTATCTTAATTATTTCTTTCATTTTGTTATTTAATTCAATATTATTAAAATTCTTTGGAAACTTTGTAAATTTTTCTAAGTGAATACTTTTATTATTTCTACCAATCAATTGGTAAATTTCCTCAGTTGTAAATGACAATATCGGAGCAAACCACTTTAACAGAGAATCTAATATTACCTTTAATAATATGATGGTAGATTTTCTTTTTTTTGAATCTAGTGAATCACAATATAAAACATCTTTTCTAATATCAAAATAAAATGCTGATAGATCGACTGTACAAAAATTTAGTAATTCTTTGTATAAATTGTGGAAATCATAATTATTAAAATAGTTTTTAAAATTTTCATTAAGAAGATAAATTTTATGCAACATGAACTGCTCTAGCTCAGGTAATTCATTTATTTTTATTTTTTCTAATTCTAATTCTTCAAAATTGTCCTTTAAATTTCCAAGAAGATATCTAAAAGTGTTTCTAATTTTTCGATAGGACTCTGCATGTTGATCCAAAATAGAATAATCTATTCTTAAATCTTCAGCATAATTTGATGAAGCAACCCATATCCTTAAAATATCTGCTCCATATTTTTTTAAAATGTCTTCAGGTGCAATTACATTTCCTAAAGATTTTGACATTTTTAAACCTTTACCGTCTACTACAAATCCATGAGATAATATATTTTCAAACGGAGCTCTTCCTCTGGTTCCACAAGATTCTAATAAAGATGAATGAAACCATCCTCTATGCTGATCTGATCCCTCTAAATACATTGATGCTGGCCACTTTAAATCATCTCTCTTTTCCAAAACAAAAGAATGGGTTGAGCCACTATCAAACCAAACTTCTACAATGTCACTTAATTTATCAAAATCTTTAGCTTTATATTTTGATCCTAGAAATCTCTGTGGATCGTCTGAGAACCAACAATCAGAACCTTCTTTTTCATAAATATTTGCAATATTTTCAATTACTTCATCATCGATTAGAATTTCTTTTGATTGTTTATTAATAAAAATAGGCAAAGGAACGCCCCAGACTCTCTGTCTAGAAACACACCAGTCAGGTCTAGTTTCTATCATTGATTTTAACCTCTCTTTACCTTTATTGGGATAAAAATTAGTTTCATCAATTGCTTTTAGAGCTTTATTTCTCAATGAATGACTTTCCATTGAAATAAACCACTGGGGTGTTGCTCTATGAACCAGCGGTGCTTTAGACCTCCAGGAGTGTGGATAGGAATGAATTAATTCACCATTCGATAATAGTTTTTTCTGTTCCTTTAATTTTTCAATAACTATTGGATTGGCTTTAAAAATATGAATACCTTCAAACAATTGAACATTTTTTGTATATTTCCCATCTCCATCCACAGTTTCAATAGCTTTAATTCCATTATTAATACATAAATTAAAATCATCTGGACCATGACTTGGTGCACAATGGACAATTCCTGTTCCTTGCTCAGTTGTAACAAATCTAGCTTGCAACATTGGAATATCATAATCAAATCCCAAATCAAAGAAAGGATGAATACAAATAGTATCCTTAAATTCTTTACCTTTAAATTTTTTAATTTTTTTAAAGTCGCTAATATTACATTCTTTAATAACTGACTCTAATAAATCTTGCGCGATAACTATTCTTTTATCTATAAAATCTCCATCATCATTTATTTGAATTATTAAATAATCTAGAGCTTCATTGTAAGCTAAAGCTTTATTAGCCGGAATTGTCCAAGGAGTTGTTGTCCATATAATAACTTCACTGTTTTCAAGTTCCTTTATTTTTGATGATTTTACTGGAAATGAAGTGTAAATAGTATCAGACTTATGATCTTGATATTCAACTTCAGCATCTGCTAAAGCTGTTTTTTCAACGGTTGACCATAATACTGG
>MDSV01061763.1_pt1 | contig 11821 bp, 10 predicted proteins | sample 810851 | NCBI WGS metagenome assembly MDSV01 (sample SAMN05326640, study PRJNA326480) | marine metagenome | isolation source: seawater | place: Atlantic Ocean: North East | collected 2012 | reverse complement strand
ATAATTAATGAGAAAGGTAAAATATTATCGAAATACAGAAAAATGCATATACCGGATGATCCTGGTTATTATGAAAAATTTTATTTTACTCCTGGAGATTTGGGTTTTAAATCAGTTAAAACAAAGTTTGGAAAAATTGGGCCGCTTATATGTTGGGATCAATGGTTTCCTGAAGCAGCAAGATTAACTGCACTTAAAGGAGCACAAATTATTTTTTATCCCACAGCAATTGGATGGCACCCAAAAGAAAAAAATAAATATGGAAGATCGCAATTAGACTCATGGATAACAATGCAGAAATCACATGCTATTGCAAATGGAACTTTCGTAGTTGCAATAAACCGAGTTGGCATAGAGAAAAAAGGAAGAAAGAAAATTGAATTTTGGGGTAACTCTATGATTATCAATCCAAGTGGTCAAATTATTGGTAAGCTTGGAAATAAAAAAGAGGATATATTAATTAGAGAAATTGACTTTAAAAAAATTGATTTAGCAAGAGAACATTGGCCTTTCTTAAGAGATAGAAGAATAGATTTCTACAAAGGTATTTTAAAAAATCCTGAAGATGAATGAAAAACTTAAAGCATTTAGAATGCCTGCAGAGTGGGAGCCTCAAAAATCGGTTTGGATTGCCTGGCCATATAACAAAAATGACTGGCCAGATCTTTATCATTTAATACCCAAAGTTATAACGAAAATCGTATCTAAAATTTCTGAAAAACAGAAAGTTAATTTAATAATTAACAAGAAAATTAAAATCATAAAAAAACTGTTAAAAAAAGGTAAATGTAAATTAAGTAATATTAATTTTTATAAAATTAAAACAGACAGAATTTGGTTGAGAGACTCTGGACCTATATTTATTGTTAACCAAAAACTTAAAAAAAAGCTAATTCTAAATTTTGGCTTTAATGGATGGGCTAAATATAGAAATTACAAAAATGATAATAAAATTAATGATAAAATTAGCAAATTTACAAATATTAAAAATATAAAACCCTCAATTAAAATTAAAAATGCTTTGAGAAAAATAATAATGGAAGGTGGTGCATTTGATGTTAATGGCTCTGGTTCTATTTTGATCACAGAAGAATGTTTGTTAGGCAAAAAACAGGAAAGAAATAAAAATTTTAAAAAAAAAGATTATGAAAATTTATTTAATAAATATTTAAATATCACAAATTTTATCTGGTTGAAAAAAGGAATTATAGGTGACGATACTCATGGACATGTAGATGATATTACAAGATTTGTTTCAAATGACACTATAATGACTGCTGTAGAAAATAATAGAAATGATAAAAACTACAAAATCTTGCTTCAAAATTTAAAAATTTTAAAAAAAAGTAAAAATGAAAATGGAAAAAAGTTTAAGATTATAAAAGTACCTATGCCCTCTGCTTTATTTATAAATAAAATAAGAGTACCTGCGAGTTATATGAATTTTTATATTTGTAATAATAAGGTTTTAGTTCCAATTTTTAAAGTTAAAGAAGATAAAAAGGTAATAAGAATATTTAAAAATTACTTTAAAAATAAAAAAATTGAACAAATTGACTGTAGTAATTTAATATGGGGTTTTGGTGCAATACATTGCATGACACAACAAGAACCCAAAATTAATTAAGCTGCCTTTAAAGTACCAAGCAATAATCTAAAAGGTATAAGCATTGCTAAGGCCACAAAAACCTTAACAGCAAGATCTCCCAAAGATAGTGTAAACCATGGTATTCCAGTGCCATAAAAAGATATTGAGAAAAATAAGAAAGTATCAACTATTGAACCAATTAAAGATGAAGTTAACGGAGCAATAAACCATTTTTTTTGTCTTAATTGATCGAATATTTGAACATCTAATAACTGTGCGATTAGAAATGCAGAACCAGAACCAATAGCTATTCTAATTGAAATAAGGTCAGTAAAATTAGTAGAGAATATAAGTGTAAACAAAATACCTATTGTAAACCCAATGTAAACAATTTTTTTAGCAATTAATTTACCAAAAGATCTATTAGCTAAATCTGTTATTAGAAATGCAATTGGATAACTGAAAGCTCCATAGGTAAGAATTTCGTCTAGACCGTAATGCTTTATTGGAAATTGAACTAAGTAATTAGAAGCCAAAACAACCAATCCCATTAAAAATGAGAGAGTAACAAAAATTTTGTTCATTAAGCTGATTTATTTATTATAAATTTTTTTACTTTTTTGAGTCTCATGGATAGATTTTTTGCTCTTGTTGACTTTATAAAGTCATCAAAGCTTCCTTTTTTATCTACTGATCTAACTCCAGCATTAGATACTGTTAATCTAAAGCTCTTATTTAATATTTCACTTTTAAATTTTATTTTTTTTAAGTTTGGCAAAAATCTCCTCTTTGTCTTATTGTTAGCATGACTAACTTTATGACCCTTTAAAGGATTTTTTCCTGTTAATTCACATTTTTTAGACATAGTTTATCAACTGTATAGGTTCTAAGATGTAATCAGTCAAGATTATTCTTTTTTCCTATTATAGAAGAAATACTTTTAATATTTTTATTTTTCAAAATTTGTATTAAATCTTTTCCAATTTTGTAAGCTATATCAGGACCTTGATAGACCATGCCAGTGTAAAGCTGTACTGCACTTGCACCATGCAAAAATTTTTCATATGCGCTTAGTCCTGAATCTACACCACCTACTCCTATTATTTTTACTTTATTGTCAAGTTTATTAAAAAATTTATTAATTATAATATTGGACATTTTTTCTATAGGCTTTCCAGACAAGCCTCCTTTTTCAACTTTATTTATATTGTTAAGACTTTCACGATTTTTTTCTGTTGTATTTGAAATTATTGCTGCATCTATTTTGAATTTAAGAAGTAATTCTGAAATTTTATCAATATTCTCATCATTTAAGTCAGGAGAGACTTTCACCGCAATTGGAATTTTAGTTTTAAGTTTATTTTTTTCATTAATAATTAAATTTAGTAGCTTATATAATTCCTCTTCATTATGAAATTTTCTAAGATCCTCCGTATTAGGAGAAGATATATTTATAGTTAAATAATCAGCAATTTTATGAAATCTTCTTAAACCTACAAGATAATCTTCGAAACGATTCTTTGACTCTTTATTCGGTCCTATGTTTATTCCAAATAATCCATTTGGCAGATTGGAAGAAATATTTGTATAAACCTTTTCAGCACCTGAGCTATTAAAACCCAATCTATTAATTAGAGCTTGATCTTCTTCAAGTCTAAAGACTCTTGGTTTCGGATTGCCATACTGCTTAATTGGGGTAACAGTTCCAACCTCAACAAACCCAAAACCAAGCTTGAATAAAGAATTATAAACCTCTGCATCTTTATCAAAGCCCGCAGCTATTCCAATAGGATTATCAATTGTTTTTCCAAAAATTACTGTTGAAATTGAACTTTGTGAATTTATTTTTTTTTTAGGTAAAATTTTTAACTTTAATGATTTAATAGCTAAATCGTGAGCAACTTCAGGGTCAAGCTTGAATATTAAAGATCTTAATTTGGAAAATATCATTTCAATTTTTCAATTATTAATTTTTTTGTTTCCTGCACTCCAAAAAAACTTATAAAATATCCCATTCTAGGGCCGTTTTCATCTCCAAATATAACTTCATAAATTAATTTAAACCAGTCTCTTAAATTTTTTTCGTAACCATTTTCTTTACCTACAGAATAAATTTTAGTTTGGATTTCTTCAGGCTCCATTTTATCATTACAATTTTCTAGAACTTCAATTAGAGAATTTAATGCCCTTCTTTCTTGATCTGATGGATTTTTAAATTTTTTATTTTGTTTAACTATTTGATTAAAATACTTTATTGCATATTCCAATAAATTATCAAATATTGGATATTCTTTTTCGTTAATTTCAGATTTATACTTTTTAACAAATTTCCATAATAATTCCTTTGAATTAGCATTGCTGGTTTGAACTAAATTTAACAACATTGAAAAAGACATTATTATTTTTTCTTTTGGAACATTTCCATTATGTACATGCCAGGCAGGATTTAGAAGTTTTTGGATTTCAGTTTGATTTTTTTCTTTTTCTATACATTCGAGATATTCGTCTACTGCTTTTGGAACTACATCATTATAAAGTTTTTTTGCTCTTTTAGGGTTTTGATACATAAATAACGAGAGGCTCTCAGGGGATGCAAAATTTAGCCATTCATCTATTGTTATTCCATTTCCCTTCGACTTAGAAATCTTTTCACCTTTTTCATCTAAGAACAATTCGTATGCAAATCCTTCAGGATTGGTTTTACCTAAAAGTTTTATTATTTTTGTAGATAATATTGCGCTCTCAATCAAATCTTTTCCATACATCTCAAAGTCTACGTCTAACGAATACCATCTCATAGCCCAATCAACTTTCCACTGTAATTTACAATTACCATCAAGAATACTTTTTTCTAGCTCTTTTCCATTATTATCAAAAATAATTTTTGAATTCTTCTCATCGATTTCTTTTATTGGTATCTCGAGTACAACCCCAGTATCTGGACAAATAGGAAGAAAAGGTGAATATGTTTTTTGTCTTTCTTTTCCTAAAGTGGGTAAAATAATATTCATAATTCCTTGATAATTTTTAAGTATAATTTTAAGTGGCTCATTAAATGCGCCTGACTTATACAAGTTAGAAGAACTTTTAAAGTTATATTTAAAATTAAATTCATTTAAAAATTTTTTTAACATTTCATTATTATGTTCTCCAAAACTATTAAATTTTTTGAATGGATCTGGAATTACAGTTAAAGGTTTGTGAAGATGTTTTTCTAAGATATTTTTGTTTGGTATGTTTTCTGGGATCTTCCTTAGACCATCCATATCGTCAGAAAAAGTAATGATTTCCTTTGGAATATCGGTTATATGATTTAATGCATTTACAACCATCGTAGTTCTAGCAACTTCTCCGAATGTACCAATATGAGGAAGTCCACTTGGTCCATAACCTGTTTGCAAAATTATCTTTCCTTTTTTTTCTATATTTTTTTTTCTTTGTTTTAATATTTTTTTTGCCTCAACAAACGGCCAAGCATTAGTTTTTTCTATATTTGATTTATCTATCACAATAAAATCTCTCTTTTTTCATAAAAATAGTGTTTTTTAATAATTCTTATAGAGTTGAATTTTATTTACCATAAAATAGTGTTCTTTCAAAATGTCCAATTATAAAACAGTTTTTTTTACTCTTGGTATACTTCAAATAATTTTAGGCTTATCAATGAGCATACCTATTTTAGTACAAATTGTTTACGGTGAGCTTAACTCTGCATTTATAAGTGCTGCAATAATATCAATAATTTTCGGTGTACTTTTTTTTTTATCAAATCTTGATCATGATAAAAAAATAAGTTTACAAAGTGCATTTTTATTAACAGCTTTATCTTGGTTTAGTGTAGCGATACTTGGCTCTTTACCCTTCGTGTTTTCTAATTTAAATTTAAGCTTTACAGATGCCGTGTTTGAAAGCATGTCGGGAATCACAACAACTGGATCAACAATACTGGATGATCTTAACTCAGCTCCAAAAGGTATTTTGCTTTGGAGGGCACTTTTACAGTGGCTTGGAGGTATTGGTATCATAGTGATGGCAATAACATTAATGCCTTTGATGAATGTAGGAGGTATGAGATTGTTTACGGTAACATCACATCAGGCTCCAGAAAAAATCTTACCTCAATCGAAAGCAATTACTATACGTCTAATTTTAATTTATTCTGTATTAACTTTATTATGCTCTATATTTTATAAATTTTTTGGTATGAGTTATTTTGATAGCATTACACACTCGATGACTACAATAGCTACAGGTGGTTTTTCAAATTACAATGAATCTATTGGTTATTTTGAAAGTGGTACAATAGAAATGACTTCTATGTTATTTATAATTTTGGGTAGTGTTCCTTTTATTGCTTACATTAAATTCATAAATGGTGATAAAAAAATATTTCTACAGGATACACAAATTAAAACATTTATTAAAATAATATTTTTTTCAATTGTTATACTTTATTTTTATCTGTCAATTTTAAATAAGAATTCAGTAGAAATTGAATTAAGATCAGTATCATTTAATGTTATTTCAATATTAACAGGTACCGGTTATGTTACAAAAGACTTTGATTCCTGGGGGAGTTTTCCACTAATGTTTTTTTTACTTTTAATGTTTATCGGAGGATGTGCAGGATCAACTTCATGTGGAATTAAAATTTTCAGAGTGCAATTACTATATAAATTTTTGATGAATCAATTAAAAAAAATAATATATCCAAGTGGCGTATTCAGAATTAAATATGATAATAGTAATGTTGACGATAAATTTATGTCTTCAATAATTTCATTTATATACTTATATATTTTACTCTTTTTTATAATTACCAGCTTACTGTCTTTGAATGGACTAGATTTTATTACATCAATTTCTGCGGCAGCAACATCTATTTCTAACGTTGGACCAGGTCTTGGCGATATAATTGGGCCTAATGGAAATTTTTCATCTTTATCAAATGCATCAAAATGGATATTAAGTTTTGGTATGATTTTAGGACGATTAGAACTTTTTGCAATTTTAGTTTTATTCATACCTGCATTTTGGAGAAGATATTAAAACTTAACCATGAAGCGAAATATTTTATTATTTTTTGATAAAAAATCTATTACTTTATTTTTTTTAGGCTTTTCATCTGGTTTACCAATCCTTTTGGTTTTTTCAACTCTTTCGGTTTGGCTTGTTAAGGCTGGTGTAAGTAGAGGAACAGTCACACTATTCAGTTGGGCAGGTTTTGCCTATGCATTCAAATATTTATGGTCGCCCCTTGTAGATAATTTTCAAATTCCTTTTCTCAAAAAAATGGGACATCGAAGAAGCTGGCTTATTCTCACTCAAATGTCGATTTGTCTATTTTTAATATTTATATCTTTTACTGATCCTCAGAAAAACTTATATTTAATTGCTTTCGCTGTCACAATGCTTGCTATATCTAGCGCAACACAGGACATTATTATAGATGCATTCAGAATAGAATCGGCAAGCCAGCTAATGCAGGGACCTCTTTCTTCAATGTACATCGCTGGATATAGAGTTGCTATGTTAACAAGTGGGGCAGGAAGTTTATGGCTAGCATCGTATTTTGGGGCTGAAATATATAGTCAAATTACATGGAAAAAAGTTTATCTTATTATGGCTTTTCTAATGTTAATTGGAGTTATAACAACTTTATTTTCGAATGAGCCTAAAATTAAAAGACCAAAAATTCTTAATAATAAAAAAAATTTTAAGTTTTTATTAGTTATTATTTTATCTATTATTTCTTTGATTTTAATTTATTCGAATATCCAAAACCCATTTAACAGGAACAGTATTTTTTTAAGTTTCTTATTTTCTACATTAAGACTTGCAGGTTGTTTTGGTATTGCTTATTTAATTATAAATTTTTTTATTAAAATAAATTTTATATCAAAAAGTAATTTTAAGTCGACTTATATAAACCCAATTATTAATTTTATATCAAAATATGGAAAGTTTGCTTTTTTAATACTTTTATTGATATCATTATACAGGATTGCTGATGTAGTAATGGGTGTGGTTGCAAATGTTTTTTATTTAGAAAAAGGTTACAGTGTGAAAGATATTGCGACTTACTCAAAATTTTTTGGGGTATTTGCAACTATTCTTGGAGGTTTTTTAGGAGGATATTTTTCTCTTAAATTTGGTACTATGAAAAGCTTATTTGTTGGAGCTTTGATAGCAGCTTCTAGCAATCTACTTTTTGCGTGGTTATCAGTTAGTCCTACAAATATTAAATTTTTAATTACTGTCATCACTGCTGATAATATATCAAGTGGTTTCGCAGGTGCTGCTTTTGTTATTTATTTATCTGGCTTAACCTCAGTGAAATTCACTGCAACTCAATACGCTTTATTTACCTCGATAATGTTATTTATTCCAAAATTAATTGCGGGATATTCTGGAAGCTGGGTTGATATAATTGGATATCAAAACTTTTTTGTATTAACTGCAGTTTTGGGTATTCCTGTTCTTATATTAATAATATGGATATCAAAAATAGCCCCAATAAAAGACTAAATGATTAATATTTTACCATTTAAAAATATTTACAAGACTCCAAATAAAAAATCTGAAGTGGTTTCACAGATACTTTATGGAGAAAAAATAAAAATTATAAAGAGAAAAAAAAATTGGCTCAAAATAAAAACTGAATACGATGGTTATATTGGTTATATTATAAACAAAAATATTATTCCAAGATTTAAAATATCAAAAAAAGTATGTAAGCTTAAAGCACCTATTTATAATATTTCTAAAGGAAAATTTATTTTAAAAAAAAATATGTATTTACCATTTGCTAGCAGAATTAAAGTTTATGAAAAAAAAAATAAATATTTAAGATTTGATAATAAAAATTGGGTATCAAAATCAAATGTTAATAATGTATTCTCTAAAAAAAAATTCGATGATATTTTTAAAATATTTTTAAATTGTAAATATAAATGGGGTGGTAAAAGTTACGATGGTATTGACTGTTCTGCTTTAATACAAATATACTATTTTTATAATAACAAGTTTTTTCCACGAGATACAGCGGATCAAATTAATTTAAAAAAAGGTAACAAAGTTAAAAAATACTTCAATAAAGGTGATATTATTTTTTGGAAAGGTCATGTGGCTGCCTGTTTAAGTAAAAGAGAATTGATACATGCTTATGGACCAAGAAAAAAAGTTATAATAATGCCCATATATAAAACAATTAAAGAAATTGAAAGAACTGCCAAATTAAAAATTAAAAAGATAATAAAAATTTAAATACTAGTTCTTCCAAAATCAGGTTTTGAAACATCCTGTTTTAAATCTATTATTTGTTTCCTTACTTTTTTAGAATTTTTTAAAATTCTTTGTAATTTTTTATCTTCTGAAAGTTTTATGTTTTTTTTTAATCCGTTTAGGTTTTTAATAAACATATCAATTACTTTTATCATATTAATTTTATTGCTAAAAAAAATATCCCTCCACATTATTTCATTTGATGCAGCTGTTCGAGAAAAATCTCTTAATCCTCCAGCACTGAATTTAACAATATTTTTTTTATTTTTCTTTTGAAAATCTTGTGCAGTTTTTATTAAATTATAAGCTATTAAATGTGGTAAATGACTTGTAATTGAAAATATTTTATCATGCTCTTCGCTTTGCATAAAAACTATCTTTGCACCGATTTTTTTCCAAAATTTTACAACTTGAGTCTCTGCTTTTTTGTTTTTATCTCTAATAATAATGCACCATTTTTTCTTAAATAAATTTTTACTACCGTATTCTGGACCACTTACTTCAGATCCAGATATTGGATGACTCATTATCCAATTTAATCTTTTATTTAATTTTTTATTTTTTGTTTCTAATAAGGTTTTTTTTGTAGATCCAACATCTGTTATTAATCCATTAGAAGGTAAAAAATTATTTAATTTGAGAATAATTTTCTCATATTCGCTCATTGGAGTACATAAAATTACAAAATCTATTTTTGAAATGTTTTTATTAATTTTGTTTAAAAATATTAAATTCGAATTAATTTTTTTTATTTTAGATATATTTTTTTTTGATTTTTCTAAAATATAAATTTTTTTGGATATTTTTTTTTCTATTATTGCTCTTAAAATCGACGAGCCAATTAATCCACATCCAACAATTAAAATTTTTTTAAACATTTTTAAATATTCTTTTTACTTCTTTTAGAAATAATTTATTTTCTTCAGTATTACCAATGGTTAATCTTAAGTGATTTTTAATTCCATAAGTATTCATTTCTCTGAGAATAATTCCTCTATTTTCTAATTTTTTTTCAACCAAAATTGCTGACAATTTGCAAAAATTAAAATTTAATAAAAGAAAATTTGCACTAGTCTTATTTGAGTAAATATTAAATTCCTCAAGTCTTTTTTTAATTTTTTTACTCCAATAGAAATTATGTTTAATTGATTTATTAATAAATTTATTATCCTTTAAAGCTTCTATTGCACATAACTGTGCAATTTCATTCACGTTAAATGGTGGTTTAATGAAATTTAAAGCTTGAATAATTTTTTTGTCTCCATAACCCCATCCAATTCTTAAAGCTGCTAATCCATAAATTTTAGAAAATGTTCTTAATATAAATACATTTTTAGAATTCTTAAAAATTTTTAATCCCGATGCATATTTATTATCTTTCATATATTCATAATATGCATCATCAATTACTAACAAAATATCTTTTCTTAATCTTTTTCTTAAATTGATTAATTCATTTCTGTAAAGATATGTGCCTGTTGGATTATTAGGATTTGCTAAAAAAACTATTTTAGTTTTTTTATTTACTTTATTAATTATGTTATCTACCGAAATCTTAAAGTTTTTCTCTTTTGAAAAAATTACTTTAGCACCTGATATGGAGGCATAAATCCTATACATTAAAAAACTAAATTCTGGGACAATTACTTGATCACCTTTAGTCAAAAATAATTGACATAGCATTTGAATAATCTCATCAGATCCAGATCCACAAATTACTTTATTCGCATCACATTTAAATTTAATTGAAATTTGTTTTCTCAGTAATTTGGAAGTGTAATCTGGATATTTTGAAGTACTAATGTTGTTTCTTAATATTGCTTTGACTTTTGAACTTGAGCCTAACGCAGATTCATTTGCAGATAATTTGATTATTTTTTTAGTTTCCTTTAAATTTGGAATTTCATATTTTCCTGGTTTATAAGATTGAAATTTTAGTTTTTTAAATTTAGCTAATTTCATAATTTTAAGTATTTCTGGTATATATAGTTAAATTATAATTTATTTAAATTAAATAAGTAAAATTCCTATAAAAATTTGACATATAAAAACCTATAATGTAAATATTACTTGCGCTGATTTAAACTGAATTGCGAGCGCTTAAAAAAAACCGCTAAATAAGTTTTTTTTCTCCAATTCGTCAGCATACAAATATGAGCAAATTTAAAGATATAAAGAAGATAGTTATTGAAAAACCATTAGAATTAGACTGTGGACAGACAATTAGTAATTTTCCATTAGCATATGAAACATATGGAAAATTAAATGACGACAGAAGTAATGCTATACTGATTTTTCATGCTTTAACTGGAGATCAATTTGCATCGGGAATTAATCCAATTACAAAAAAAGATGGTTGGTGGAATTATGCTCTTGGACCTGGGAAAGCTATAGATACTAATAAATATTTTGTAATTGCAGCAAATGTTATAGGTGGATGTATGGGCTCTTTCGGTCCGAGTGATATTAATCCAGAAACAAAAAAACCTTATGGAACAAATTTTCCAGTAATCACAATTAACGACATGGTTAATGCTCAATACAATCTGTTAGAATATTTTAAAATTGAAAAGTTATTCAGTGTAATTGGGGGATCTATGGGTGGAATGCAAGTACTTCAGTTTGTATCCAATTTTCCTAATAAGGCTCTTACTGCAATTCCAATTGCTTGTACTGCTAGTCATTCAGCGCAAAATATCGCCCTAAATGAACTTGGCAGACAATCGATAATGGCTGATAGAAATTGGCAAGATGGATTTTATGAAGAACAAAATAAACAACCAGATAAAGGACTTGCCGTTGCTAGAATGGCAGCTCATATTAGTTATTTATCTAAAGCAGGACTTCAAGAAAAATTTGGAAGAAAACTACAAGAAAGAGACGATTTAAAATTTAGTTTTGATGCTGATTTTCAAATAGAAAGTTATTTGAGATATCAAGGATCAGTTT
>MDSV01204196.1_pt1 | contig 11822 bp, 18 predicted proteins | sample 810851 | NCBI WGS metagenome assembly MDSV01 (sample SAMN05326640, study PRJNA326480) | marine metagenome | isolation source: seawater | place: Atlantic Ocean: North East | collected 2012 | reverse complement strand
TGACCTAGCAGGTGTTCAGCCAATGAACGGACCTACTGGTTTGATCTTCGCAATGAGATCTAAGTTCGACAACCAGAACGGAACGGAAGCATTATTCAACGAACCAGATTCAGCGTTCTCTGCTCAGAACTCTGCTGCATCACTCAATCAGGGTGATTACACAGGGGCTACTGACGGTGGTACAGACGTTGGTTTTGGTACAACTGCTCAAGGTGGTACTAACCCATCAATCTTGAACGGTGGTTCTGACAATGCATTCTCACTTGGACAAGGTTTCAAGACACAAGATTTGGAAAAGTTAGGAGATAATACTTCTACTAACGACTTCCGTGAGATGGCATTCTCAATCGAGAAAGTTAGCGTTACTGCTAAGTCTCGTGCGTTGAAAGCTGAGTACTCACTAGAACTTGCTCAAGACTTGAAGGCAATTCATGGTCTAGACGCAGAAGCTGAGTTAGCAAACATTCTTTCTACTGAAATCCTTGCGGAAATCAACAGAGAGATCGTTCGTACAATCTACAAAGTTGCTGAACCAGGTGCTCAAACAAACACTGCTACAACAGGTGCGTTTGACTTAGACACCGACAGTAATGGTCGTTGGATGGTTGAGAAGTTCAAAGGTATGATCTTCCAACTAGAGCGTGATGCTAACGCTATCGCACAAAGAACTCGTCGTGGAAAGGGTAACATCATCCTTTGCTCTGCTGACGTTGCTTCTGCACTTACTGCTGCTGGACAACTAGATTATACACCTGCACTCAACAGCAACTTGAATGTTGATGACACAGGTAATACATTTGCTGGTACACTTAACGGACGCTATAAGGTTTACATCGATCCATTCGCTGCTAACCTAGACGCTAACCAGTACTACGTTATGGGTTATAAGGGTTCATCTCCTTATGATGCTGGAATATTCTACTGCCCATACGTTCCACTACAGATGGTTCGTGCGGTTGGTCAGGACACATTCCAACCAAAAATTGGCTTCAAGACCAGATATGGTATGGTTGCCAACCCATTCGCTGAAGGTACAACTCAGGGACTTGGACGTATCACTGCTAATAGCAACAGATACTACAGACGTGTTAAGGTTACCAACCTTATGTAAGCGAGACGCTTATAACTTCAAAAGAGACTCCTATATAAAGGGGTCTCTTTTTTTATGTAATGGATAAAGATCAGAAGTGGAATGATGCTCTTACTATTTTTACCGAGAGTGTTCATAAACCAGATAGCAAACTCAGGAACTGTGCTCACAACCAGAAATGTTACCATGAGCTGATGGAAGTACGAGAACAGGTACTTTCTTACCTAACTACTATACGAAGGTAATCTTAGGAACAATGAACGGCAGACTTTCAAAAGTTGATATGACAAATAGATTATTTCAACTAAAAAGAGAATTAGATTACAAATGCGAGATTGGTGAGATGGGAGAATGGGAGTGCAACGGTGCTAGAAAATATATGAACAAAGCAATGGATACTCTTGATGAGTATTGGGCATAAATATAAAAAAGTAATTATGTAATGCCAACCAGAAAATCATTACATCCTAGCAAATGGAAAGAGGTTACTAACCGTAACTTCCTATCTGTTGTTGGTTTTAAATTTGCTTTAGAACGTTGCCCCAAAGTTGACTTCTATTGCAATAGTGCTAATCTACCAGAAATTACTTTAGGTCATGCTGTACAACCAACATACCTAAGAAACATTCCTGTTCCTGGTGATAAGTTAGCATACGATGATTTGCGTATTGCATTCATGGTCGATGAGAACATGGAGAATTACTTGCAACTTTATCGTTGGATGACTTCATTAGGATATCCAGAAGAGATGGCACAGTATTCTAGACTAGGTGATAAAGAAAGACTTTTACCAGAACCAGGCGTTAATGATACTAATACAGATAGGTCAGACGGGACATTGTTGATACTAAGCAATTCTTTCAACCCTACAGTAAAGGTAAAGTTTAGAGATTTATTTCCAATTTCGTTGAGTGGAATACCTTTTGATAATACTAAGGAAACTCAAGAATTTTACACAGCAGCTGCAACTTTCAAGTATACTATGTTTGATGTGATTGATATTGATGGAAAAAAAGTATAAAGGAGAATCGCTTTACGTCAGAGAATATAAGAATGTCTTTGACAGTAAACTATGTGACACGTTGGTGGACACATACGAAAGACTTTGGAAAGAACAGTCAGACCTTCTAAAAAAATTAAGTCTTTGCTACACCGATCAAGGTGTAAAAACTTGTGGTGCATGTGATTGTCAAAGACTTGACATCATGCAGCATAAAGAATTCAAGGAACCATTTCAATTAGTAATAAAAGGTATACAATCTACATTATCACAGTATAAGATAGATGTAGACATGCATCAATCACAGTGGCCTACAAAGTATGCTTTTGAAAATCTAAGAATCAAAAGATACTTATGTGATACAAATCAACAACATGATTTTCATTCTGATGTTAAAGATAAAGATTCTGCAAAAAGATTCTTTTCTATTATATGCTATTTGAATGATGATTTTGATGGTGGTCATACTTTGTTTCCAATGTTTGATCAAAAGTTCAAACCATCAAAAGGTACTATACTATTGTTCCCATGTACTTGGAGTTACCTTCATAAAGGTAGTGAGTGTACAAATGGGTATGCAAAGTATATACTAGGTACGTTTCTAAACTATGTGACTGGTCATGAGACTGTTAGGTCTGGTGACAAAATATTGGGTAAACCACAATGAAATCTAATCCATGTACAGTTGAAGCAATACAAGACATGTGGACTAAAGATTCAGTTATGAATCAAGATGAACTTGATAATGAATCCTTACGTATACCACAACTACATGCCAAATATTACGACCTATATAATACGATACTGCTTATGCGGAAACGTGATGAGCAGCAGTATTCTTCTATTCTATTAGATCGTAGAAAGTATTACACAGGAAAGGCTACTGCAGACATATATGCAGAAGAACCATTTCCATATAAAGTTAGAGATAAGGATGACTTAAAGTTGTACCTTGACTCTGATGAAAAATTGAGTAAGACTAAACTCAAGTTAGAATACTACGATGCTATGCTCAAGTATCTTGAAGAGATACTAAGACAAGTTTCTAATAGAACCTATCAGATAAAGAATGCTATTGAATGGCGTAGGTTCTCCTCAGGCTATGGCTGATCTTGTTATTAAAAAGAAGAATGAAGTATACCTTCAGATAGAATGTGACCCTCATATAAGGCATGAGTTACAGGATGAGTTTACCTTTGATGTACCTGGTGCAAAGTTTATGCCACAGTACAGAAGCAAGTACTGGGATGGTAAGATAAGATTATTCAATTTACAAAAGAATGAAATATATGTTGGGTTACTTGATAAGGTAACTTCTTTCTGTAAGAGGTATGATTATAAGTTTGAATTTTTAGACACTAAGTATTTTGGGTTACCATACGAAGAGAATGATAAGGTATCTGAAGAAGGTGTCAGAGATTATGTTACAGCAATATCTAAGTATAAACCTAGAGGGTATCAGATAGAAGGTGTCTACGATGCCTTGAAGCGTAATAGAAGACTTATAATATCACCAACTGGTAGTGGTAAATCTTTGATGATATATGCTGTCACTCGATATCATCATGAACAAGGTAGAAATATACTAATAGTTGTTCCTACTACCTCTCTGGTAGAGCAAATGTATAAGGACTTTATAGATTATGGTTGGAACGTAGAAAAAATTGCTCATAGAATATATGGTGGTAGGGATATGCTAAGTGATTGTCCTGTTATTATATCAACTTGGCAATCAATATACAAGCAAGATAGGAAATGGTTTCGTAAGTTTAGTGTAGTAATAGGTGACGAAGCACATCAGTTCAAGTCCAAATCATTAGTTAGTATCATGACTAAACTAGATGATGCTAAGTATAGATATGGATTTACTGGTACGTTAGACGGTACTCAAACACATAAGTGGGTATTGGAAGGACTATTCGGACCTTCGTATAAAATTATCAATACAAAAGATCTTCAAGATGCAGGATACCTTGCCAAATTAAGTATAAAAATACTATTACTAAAACATGATCCTAAAGAGTTTAGTATGTATGAAGATGAAGTTCAATATATTATAACACATGATAAGAGAAATAAATTTATTAAAAAACTAGCATTGGATCTAAAAGGTAACACTCTAATACTATACAGTAGGGTGGAAACCCACGGTCAGGTGCTATATGATCTAATAAATACAAATGAACGTAAAGTTTTTTTCATTCACGGTGGCGTGGATGTTGAAGAACGTGAACAAGTACGTACAATTACAGAGAGAGAAAACAATGCGATCATCGTTGCGTCTTATGGTACTTTCAGTACTGGCATTAACATTAAGCGGCTGCATAACATCATCTTTGCTAGTCCCAGTAAATCCAGAATTAGAAACCTCCAGTCCATCGGTAGAGTCCTAAGAAAGGGTGAAGGAAAATCTCTGGCAACTTTGTATGACATAGCTGATGACACTAAGAAAGGTTCAAAACAGAACTATACTTTGAATCATCTTATTGAACGCATCAAATACTACAACGAGGAAAAATTTAATTATGACATCATCCAAATCAGAATCTGAATATGATGAATTTCTTGCGTCTATAAAGTTAGTAAGTGGTGAAGAAATTCTATCAAAAGTTGTAATAGATTCAGAAGATAGTCAAAAAATAATGATTGATAATCCTGTGATATGTGAGGAGGTTCGCTCCCCTGGAGCGAATATCCCTATGGGATATAAATTTGAACCTTGGATGAAATTGACTGATGAAGAATGTTTTATACTTAATCTTGATAAAGTTATTACACTATCAGAAATAAAAGATGAGATGGTTCTTGATACGTATCATCAAATAGTAAGGAATGGTTTCAAGAGAACTCATCCAGATTTGAATCGTGAAATGGGGTATATAAACTCTGTAGAAAAGTCTAGGAATATTATTGAAAAATTATTTAACGATGACGATGCTTCTAAAGAACCTAAGAAAGATTAATAAAGGTTCGTCTGAACAGCGACACTGTTAGTGTACATGTAATTGTATATCTTGTCAAGCTGTGCTATAATGATTACATACAAGTCATGACATAATGGTACGTAAAAGATCAGAACACTATGTAAATAACAAGGAGTTTCTTGCTGCCATTGTTGCATATAAACAATCTATTGTAGATGCTGAAGGTCTTGGTCAACCCAAACCAAGGATCACAAACTATCTGGGTGAGTGCTTTCTAAAGATTGCTACACACCTTTCATATAAACCAAACTTCGTGAACTATATGTTCAAGGATGATATGATATGTGATGGTATAGAGAACTGTGTACAGTACATAAACAACTTCAACCCTGAGAAATCAAAGAATCCTTTTGCATATTTCACTCAGATTATACACTATGCTTTCTTACGTAGGATACAGAAAGAGAAGAAGCAGTTAGAAATAAGACAAAAGATTATAGAAAGATCTGGGTATGACGAAGTTTTCGTCGCAGACGAAGCTGGAAAATCATCTGAGTACAATTCAATTAAAGATGCAATACAGTATAGATTCAACAACAGATGAAAGTTGCAATCATAACAGATCAACACTTCGGATTCAAGAAGGGATCGAAGTTGTATCTGGATTATTTTCAAAAGTTTTATGATGAAGTCTTTTTTCCAAAGATTGAAAAGTTGGGCATCACAACTGTACTCGACCTTGGCGACACTTTTGACAATCGTAAGGGCGTTGATCTCTATTCTTTGGACAGGGCGAAGACATCTTATTTTGATAGGTTGGCAGATCTCAACATTGATCTTATCAGCATCGTGGGAAACCATACCGCCTACTATAAGAATACGAATGAGATCAATACCAACGATTTATTACTACGAGAGTATAATAATATTACCTTATTTTCTGAGGCTACGGAATTAGAAGTAGGTGGGCAACCTATTCTATTCATACCTTGGATAAATCAGGAGAACTCTAAAAGAACCTATGAGATGATTAAGAATAGCAAATGTAAAGTTGCTATGGGTCATCTAGAACTCAATGGTTTCGTTGCCACTCATGGTCATACTATGGAGCATGGTGCAGACTTTGATTGTTACAATAAATTCAAACAAGTATTCTCTGGACACTATCATACTAGATCTAATAACGGAAAAATATATTACTTAGGAAATCCTTATGAGATGTTTTGGAATGATGTGAATGACAAAAGAGGATTTCATATTTGGGATACCGAAACGTTGAAACTCAAGACTATAAACAATCCTAATGCACTGTATAAAATTATCAACTACGATGATACTCCTAGACAACTGACTAAGTTTGGTGAGTATACTAATAAAATAGTAAAGGTTGTTGTTAGACAGAAGACTGATGAGAAAGAGTATGATAGATTCATGGATAGTTTATTCAAAGCAAATCCACATGATGTAAAAATTGTAGAAAGAACCGACCATTTAGTTTTTGATGGTGAAATATATAATCAAACAGAAGATACTATGACACTGCTTGCTGCTAGTGTTGATGACCTAGAAACTGATTTAAATAAGAATAGAATCAAAGGTCTAATGAAAGAAATCTACCATTCTGCATGTGAAGTATTATGATGCACATCATCACAATAAGGGGAATGAGAGATGATGGTGCTTATGCTGTACTTAATGAGTATGGTGAGAAGGTAGTATTTTTATTTGAGCAGAAAGATGATGCCGAAAGATATAAAGTACAATTAGAAGCACAGGGTGATCCACCTATGGAAGTGGTTGAAGTGAGAGATAGAGTAGCAATTGGGGCTTGCGAAAGGACAGGAACCAAGTATACTATTATAAGAACAGATGACATCGTGATTCCCCCTCGACCAAAAGATGATCAATTTTCATAAAATAAAATATAAAAACTTTTTATCATCTGGTAATTATTTTACAGAAATACAACTTGATAGAGATAATGATACTCTTATAGTTGGTCAAAATGGTGCAGGTAAAAGTACCATACTAGATGCATTGACCTTTTCTTTATTTGGTAAACCCTTTAGAAAAATCAATAAGGGACAACTAGTAAACTCTGTCAATGAGAAAGACACTAAGGTAGAGATAGAGTTTGCAATAAACAAAACAGAATACAAAGTACTACGTGGTATCAAACCAAATGTATTTGAGATATACAAAGATGGAAAAAAACTCAATGAAGACTGTTCTGCAAATGAACAACAGAAAACACTGGAAACTCAGGTACTTAAACTCAACTATAAATCCTTTACACAAATTGTTATTTTGGGGAGTGCCTCTTTTGTTCCTTTCATGCAACTATCTTCTCCTCATCGCAGGGAAGTCATAGAGGATCTCCTAGACATCAAAGTGTTTTCTTCTATGTCTGACATCCTAAAAGAAAAAATAAAGGTATCTAAAGACTCTCTAAAAGTTCTTGAGCTCAAGAAGGAATCTGTAGCAGATAAGATAATGATGCAAAAACAATTTATTCGTTCTATAGAACAAGATGGCGAAGATGATATTAGAGATAAGCAAGAGAAAATAGTTGTATGCGATCAAGAATCTGAAGAGTATCAGAAAAAAATAGAGAAGTTATTGTTACAGACTAATAACAAATCAAATGAGATAGAAACATATACTGCATCAACCGCTACCATAAAACAACTTAACACATTTAGAACTAAACTCCAGACTAAGTATCAAACTTCAGTCACAGAGTCAAATTTCTTTGATAAGAATACGGTTTGTCCTACCTGTACTCAAAATATAGAAGAGGCATTTCGTGTAAATAAAATTGACCACCTCCAAGAAGTTATTTCCAAGTACGAAACTAATCTGTCTGAATTAGAACAGGCAATTGTCAAGGAAGAGGAAAGAGAACTTACGTTTTTCAAACTTCAAAAGGAGATTACTACCATACAGAATGAGACTTCTCAACTTAATGTTCGTATCTCTAACTCAAATAAACTCCGAAAGGATTTGGAATCAGAAATTCAGGACATTACCGATAAGTATGAGAACCGAACTGCTGAAAATGTAAAACTAACTGAATACAAAGACAAACTCAAAGAGATCCTAAAGGATCTCACCAATCTAAAAGAAGAGTACGAGTACTTTCAACAAGCTAATACCTTACTAAAAGATGATGGTGTCAAGAGTGGTATTATAAGGAAGTACTTACCTCTTATAAACCAACAGGTAAATGATTACCTGCAACGTATGGATTTCTTTATCAACTTTACATTAGATGAGGAGTTCAATGAAAATATTCAAACTCCAGTTCATGAGAAGTTCTCTTATGCATCCTTCTCAGAAGGAGAGAAGATGAGAATAGATTTATCATTACTATTCACTTGGAGAGAAATTGCTAGACTCAAGAATAGTGTTGCCACTAACCTACTCATCATGGATGAGGTGTTTGATTCCTCACTAGATGGGTTTGGCACAGATGAGTTTCTAAAGATAGTACGGTTTGTTATAAAGGATGCTAACGTCTTTATTATCAGTCATAAGAACGAGTTGTATGATAAGTTCAACAACTGTTTAGAGTTTGAAAAGGTCAAAGGATTCTCACGTTTGAAGAAGAACTTGACAAACACACAAGTCTAAGATATAATAAATACTAATACAAAGGAATCGAAAGATCGTACCCCTGCGTAATGTAAAGAACTCCATGTCGGGAGTTCTATCATCCGCAAGGGTTTTTTAGTACCCATGCGAGATATAATAAAAAACATGTCAATCAAATCAACAATCGCTGCTATTGCAGCATCTCCATTCCTATTAGCTGGTGCAGCCTTTGCTGGTCCATATGTTAATATCGAAAGCAACCTTACATATCCTGATGGAGACTATTCAGGTGCTACTACAGATATCCACTTCGGATACGAAGGTACATCTGGTGAGAAACTTGCATACTACGTACAAGGTGGTCCTTCAATCAACCATAGCGAAGCAACTGACGACACAGAAACAGAACTTTCTGGTAAGGTTGGTGGAACCTATGCACTTGCAACAGACGTAGCACTTTACGGTGAGATCTCTGGTGCAACTGGTGAAGCTGGTAATGACGATGTAGTCAACTGGGGCGGTAAAGCAGGAGTTAAGTTCCTCTTCTAAATATCTCTGAGTTCGAGATGGATCGACCCTCTACATAGTAGGGGGTCTTTTTTTTGCTATGAAAAAACCAGAAGATATAATAATGCATCCACTTTGGTGTGGTCCAGTTTTACTATTGTTTTGTGCTGTTCTAATACAGACTCTTCACACCCTTACTCATTGGCAGATGGAAATAGATGCTGACGCATGGTGTAGAAATAACGCAGAATTTATACAGGAAGATAATGAATACTAATAGACCCTATTAGTATTCCTTTATTTTGTTCGGTAACCTAGGTATTTTTGCCTTTACATAGTCTTTAGATTTGCTATATAATATTGTTACATAAATTTACAAAACTTTTATGACTTCATCAGTTGCCAAGAAGTATACAACTACTGAGTATGGTAAGCAAAACATTTTTGCTTCTGAACCTGCTCCTCGTTTAGTTGAAAACTATCAAGGGTACTGGAAGAATGCAGAGCAACTCAATGGTCGCCTAGCGATGATTGGATTTGCTGCAGCAGTCCTCAACTACACCTTCTTTGGTGCAGTTATTCCTGGCATCTTTTAGAAGCACAGGTCTCTTTACGCTCTATCCCTATTACAAATCTAAGAACAATGACACCAGAAGCAGAAAAATTTAACGGTTGGATGGCAATGCTAGGCGTTGTCGCAGCACTAGGTGCTTATGCAACCACAGGTCAAATCATACCAGGTATATTCTAATGAACAATAAAAATATTTTCCTAAAGGCACAAGGTCGTGCAGCAATGTTAGGCATATGGTTCTTCGGACTATCTTATGCAGTAACAGGCAATCTTATTCCAGGTATCTACTAATGAAAAATGAAAAAACTACAGATAAAGTCGATTTCTCCATCGCTGAAAAGTGGAATGGTATTGCTGCTATCGTTGGCTGTGTCGCAGCCTTTGCTAGCTACAGTTTCTCAGGTCAACTCATACCTGGTTTAGTATAATGCTTGCACTAAAGAAAAAGCATCTAGTAAAACTATTTGTGGTAATAAATTTACCATGGTTGGTTATCTCTGCTGCAATTTCTTCTTTGTTAGTATAAATACCTACTCGTATCAAAATACAAATGAGCGACTTCATAGCCGACTCTGATTCAGTATCACCATTCATAGCAGTCATGTGGATCTTTTATCCTATGGCTGCTTTGGTGTTGGTGGAACTTATTCTTCGAGCCTTCAGTAATGATGATGATGATGATCAAGATGGTGGCAAGATGATACCAGCAACATTACCCACAGGAGCATAACATGCCATTCATTTTATTTACAGCAACATTAGCACTCTTCACTTACACCAATGTTGGGCAGTATCTTTATCAGTAGTCTAATAATAACAATTCCTCCAGCAACTCATGGGTTGTTGGAGTTTGCTTTTTTCTGCGGTGTCGGGGTTGCAGGACACTCAGTAGGTATGCTATAATATAAATCCATAAACCTATATGTATGAAGTACAGTGAAAGTGAGATCTTGCAAGAGATCTCAGACTATATCAGTAGAACATACCAAGGGCATTACAGTACAGGCGGAGTTCAAACTCTAGACCTGATAGATTCTGTTGGTGATGCTGAAGCATTTTGCAGAAGTAATATACTAAAGTATGCATCAAGGTATGATCGAAAAGGAACGGCAAGAAATGATATTGTAAAAATCATACATTATGCTATACTACTGTTACACTTCAGTGATAAACGTGCGAAAGCAACTAAGATCAATACAGGGAATCCTACAGCATTCTCGGTTGATTATGACAAATAACCTTTACAATGAAACTGCGACCTGCTATGAAACTATCTGATAAGACTCTCAAAATCCTTCAGAACTTTACTACTATCAATCAGTCCTTGTCCTTCAGGGAAGGTAGAAAGTTACGTACAATCTCTGTTATGAAAAATGTATTAGCAGAGGCAGAGGTAGAAGAGTTCATACCTAAAGACTTTGCGATATATGATCTACCTCAATTTTTGAATACACTATCACTCTATAAAGATGCTGATATAGATGTATCAACTAATCCTAATTTTGCACATATAAAGTCAGGCACACATCAGAGATCTAAGTATTTCTTTTCTGATCCTAGTGTAATCATTGCACCACCAGAGAAAGAAATGACTCTTCCTAGTGAAGAGGTTACATTCAATTTGAATGAAGATCAATTGACAAAGATTATGAAGTCTTCTTCTATTCTTAGTTTACCTGATTTATCAGTTGTTGGTTCTGAGGGTGTTACTAAATTAGTTGTCAATGATCGTAAGAACGATACTTCAAATGAGTTTGCTATAGTCGTTAGTCAGACGGATAAAAATTTCTCATTCAACTTCAAGATGGAAAATATAAAATTAGTTTCTGGTAGTTATCAGGTTGCCATTAGTAGTAAGAATTTAGCAAAGTTCTATAATCCAGATTATAAACTAACATACTTTATAGCATTGGAGCCTGATTCAAATTATGGATGAAGAAAAGAAACCTGAGGTACGTGTCAATAAAGATGTGCTTGCAGATGTAATGAAGAAGTATAAGAAGATAAAGAAGTATCAAAAATCAAACCTCTTCCAAATCAAAAAACTATTGGATGACTAAACTATGGAGGATATGGAAGTATGCGTTGGGTAGTTTCGGTGATGAGAAGACTAGACGCTACGACAACCACATTG
>MDSV01056418.1_pt1 | contig 11822 bp, 8 predicted proteins | sample 810851 | NCBI WGS metagenome assembly MDSV01 (sample SAMN05326640, study PRJNA326480) | marine metagenome | isolation source: seawater | place: Atlantic Ocean: North East | collected 2012 | reverse complement strand
CTGGAAAGTACGCTATTCCAATTATAAAAGAATTTATAAAAAAAAATCTTCCAGTATTTGGCATTTGCTTGGGTCATCAATTGCTGGGGCTCGCTTTGGGAGCTAAAACAAGAAAAATGGACTTAGGACACAGAGGCGCAAACCATCCTGTAAAAAATTTGATCAAAGGGAATATAGAGATAACAAGTCAAAATCACGGTTTTGAAATTGTAAAAAAAGGGTTGCCAAAAAATATTCAGGTCACCCATCAATCTCTGTTTGATAGCAGTATAGAGGGTATAAAACTTAAATCAAAACCAGTTTTTTCTGTTCAGTATCATCCTGAGTCTAATCCAGGGCCACAGGATAGTGTTTATTTATTTGAAGAATTTATAAGGAGTATGAAAAAAAATGCCAAAAAGAAAAGATCTTAAAAAAATTTTAGTTGTTGGCGCTGGCCCGATAATTATAGGTCAGGCTTGTGAGTTTGATTATTCAGGTACGCAAGCCTGTAAAGCATTAAGAGACGAAGGTTATAAAGTTGTATTAATTAATTCAAACCCAGCAACAATTATGACTGATCCTAATGTTGCTGATAAAACTTATATAGAGCCTATTACTTTAGAAGTTCTTGAAAAAATTTTAATTAAAGAGAAGCCTGATGCAATTCTCCCGACTATGGGTGGACAAACTGCTTTAAACTTAGCAATGGAGGCAGAAAAAAAAGGAATCCTAAAAAAACATAAAATTGAACTAATTGGTGCAAATTCTAAGGCTATAGCTAACGCAGAAGATAGAAAAAAATTTAGGAAAAATATGATTAAAATTGGTTTAGATTTGCCTAAATCAAAAATTATTAATAATTTTAAACAAGCCTCAAAAGTTTTAAAACAAGTTGGACTGCCAACAATTATAAGACCTGCTTTCACATTAGGTGGGCTTGGTGGTGGTATTGCAAAAAACCAAAAAGAATTTTTCAAAATAGTTAAAAATGGTCTCCATGAGTCGCCTGTCAACCAAGTTTTAGTTGAAGAGTGTTTAGAGGGGTGGAAAGAGTTTGAAATGGAAGTAGTAAGAGATAAAAAAGATAATTGTATAATTGTTTGTTCAATAGAAAATGTAGACCCAATGGGAATTCACACAGGTGACTCCGTAACAATAGCCCCAGCTTTAACCTTAACGGATAAAGAATATCAAATCATGAGGAATGCTTCGATTGCTTGCTTAAGAAAAATTGGAGTTGAAACAGGAGGTTCAAATGTTCAATTTGCAATAAATCCAAAAAATGGAAGGATGGTAATAATTGAAATGAACCCTAGGGTTTCAAGATCTTCAGCTTTAGCTTCAAAAGCAACAGGATTCCCGATAGCAAAAGTAGCTGCAAAATTAGCTATTGGATATACTCTTGATGAATTAAAAAATGAAATTACAAAAGTAACACCTGCTTCTTTTGAACCAACTATTGACTATGTAGTTACTAAAATTCCAAGATTTACCTTTGAAAAATTTTCAACTTCTGCTGCGGTTTTAGGAACTTCTATGAAATCAGTTGGTGAGGCAATGGCAATTGGAAGAAATTTTAAGGAGTCCTTACAAAAAGCCTTGGTATCTCTTGAAACGGGATTCTCAGGTTTAGACCAGATATTTAATTTAAATATTAAACAAATTGAAAAAAAGCTTAAAGAAAATGTTCCAAATAAACTATTGCTAGTAGGAGAAGCTATAAGAAAGAAGTTTAATCTAAAAAAAATACACAAGCTATCAAAAATCGATCCATGGTTTTTAAATCAAATTAAAGAAATTGTAGATAATGAAAATAAAATAAGAAGAAACGGCATTCCTAAAACATTTAATGAATTAAACTATATTAAATCTATTGGTTTTTCGGATAAAAAACTATCGGAATTAACTAATTCATCAGAAAAACTAGTAAGAGAAAAAAGATCAGCTTTGAAGATTTTTCCAGTTTACAAAAAAGTTGATACTTGTGCCGCAGAATTTAGATCTTTTACTCCATACATGTATTCTACATATCAAAGGAATTTTTCTATAAATTCAGAATGTGAAGCTAAGCCATCAAACAGAAAAAAAATTATAATACTTGGAGGTGGCCCAAACAGAATTGGTCAAGGTATTGAATTTGACTATTGCTGCTGCCAAGCCAGTTTTGCTCTTAAGGAAGCTGGATATGAAACTATAATGGTTAATTGCAATCCTGAAACTGTCTCTACAGATTACGATACAAGTGACAGACTTTACTTTGAACCTCTAAAAGATGAGTATGTTTTCAATATTATCAAAAAAGAAAAGTCGAAAGGCAATTTAGTTGGAGTTATTGCTCAGTTTGGAGGTCAAACTCCCATCAAGCTTGCAAAGTTTTTACACGATAATAAGTTTCCAATTTTGGGCACTCAATATTCATCTATAGATCTTGCTGAAGATAGAGACAGATTTAGAAATCTTCTTGATAGTTTAAAGCTTAAGCAAGCCAAGAGTGGTATAGCTAAAACTTTTCCTCAAGCATTAAAAATAGCAAAAAAAATTGGCTTACCATTAATGGTGAGGCCTTCTTATGTATTAGGAGGAAGGGCTATGGAAATTGTACACGAAAAAAAACAACTAAAAAATTTTGTTCAAGAGGCCTTTAAGGTAGCAGAAAAAAATCCAATTTTGATTGATAAATTCATTGATAATGCAATGGAAGTGGATGTTGACGCAATATCTGATGGTAAGCAAGTATTTGTTGCAGGTATAATGCAACATATTGAAGAAGCTGGAATCCATTCAGGTGACTCGGCATGTAGTTTGCCTCCAGTTTCAATAAAACCATTTTTGATTGAAGAGATTAAAGACCAAACAAAAAAATTAGCATTAGCTCTTAAAGTTAAAGGTTTTATGAATGTTCAGTACGCAATTAAAAAAGATGAAATTTTTGTTATTGAAGTTAATCCTAGAGCTAGTAGAACCGTGCCATTTGTTTCAAAAGCAAAAGGTTTGCCTCTTGCAAAAATTGCTTCTAGGGTTATGTCTGGTAAAAAACTCTCTTATTTTAATTTAAAAAATAAAACAAAAAAAATGTTTGCAGTAAAAGAAGCAGTTTTTCCTTTTAATAAATTTCCCAATAGTGATCTATTACTTGGTCCTGAAATGAAGTCCACAGGTGAAGTGATGGGATTTGATAAAAACTTTGGAATGGCTTTCGCAAAGAGTCAAATTGCTGCATCCAATTCTCTTCCAACTAAAGGTTTAGCGTTTATCTCCTTAAAAAATAGTCATAAAGAAGAAGGTGTTAAATTAGCAAAAGAACTTATAAAGCTAAATTTTAAACTTTGTGGAACAAAAGGAACTGCAAAATATATAGAAAAATACGGAATAGAATGTAAAAAAATAAATAAAGTTAACCAGGGATCACCTCATATTGTAGACATTTTAAATGCTAAAAAAATTGCCTTAGTTATAAACACTGGAGGTGGAAACGGTGAAAAGAAACTGAGCGATGCTAGAGCATTAAGAAGAGCTACTCTATCTAACAAAGTGCCTTATTGTACAAATATGTCTACTGCTCAGGTTTGTATAGAGGGTATAAAATCTTTAAAGAATAAAGAAATAGAAGTTGTGTCTTTGCAGGATATAAAAAGTTAACAGACTCTCCAGTCAGTAGGAAAAGTAACATAATTAACTTGTACGCAACGTCTTTCCTTTTTTATCTCTTTTTTTTCCATACCATGCCAAGTGTTTTGGTCACTAGTAAAGAAGTAACCATAATTATTTCTATAAGGAACAGTTTTAACTCTATTAAGTTTTTCATCATAAAAGTCTGTTCCTAAGTTTTCTGACTCATTGAAAGGATTAACAAATATTAATGATGATAATAATTTTTCTTTAATATCACAGTGCGGTTTAAGCCAAAATCCAGTTCTATCACAAATTACCTCTAGTCTTACAAAAGATTTTGATAAATCTTTTTTTATTAGTTCACCTATATATTGGTGAACATCTTTAGAGCAGAGTTCATTAATAAAACTTGTAAGTTCGGGAAAATTTTTTGAATTATCCTGATTTACAAAGCATCTATATTTTTTAGCCATTCCTCCAGACTTAATTCCTTCTCTATATTTGCCTTCTCCTCCATCGATTGCTCTTGTTCCATCATATTTAACACCATCACTAATAGGATTTGCAATTTCAGCATTGCAGACTTCTTTTATAGCTAAATCTGTTAAAGGTTCATTCATTGCCCAGTGTTTAAAGGGCTTGTCATAAGTTTCCAATCTCAGCTTTAATGAATTAAATAATTCCATTTTTTTTCATTCTTTCATTTATTTCTGGAGTAATTCTTTTCAACTCATCTATTTCATCATAGGTCCATGTGTCAACTCCACTTTGATATAAATTAAGATCTTTTATAATTTTCATATTTTCAAATTTATCGTAAAAACTTCTAAACCTAGAGTTACTTCTTTTCGTTTTCATATAACCTACATAGATTGGTTTTCCTGTTATTGCAGCCTCTGAAATCATCGAAGTCGAGTCACAGGTAACAACTATTATATCTGCAAGATCTAGGGATGATAAATAAGCTTTTTTGTCAACCTCTTTGATAACTATATGATCATGGCTAAAACTGTTATATGCCATTTTAATTATATTTTGGGGGGTTCTATAAGAAGGAATTACTATTATTTTGTGTTTATCTGGAGTAAATGAGTTCTTAACTTTGCTAAACATTTTATCTAGTTGGGGCTCAGAAAAATCATAATATTTATTTGGCCCACCAAGAATAAATGTAATAATTTTTTTTCCCTCCTTTTCAAATTTAATGTAATTAGAAAATTTTTTTATCTCTTGTAAAGTCAAATAATGAATAGCGCCATTAGTATTTAAAATGTTTTTTCCATTTATTCCATCATGTTCGGGACAAATTATTAGATCAAAATTTGAATATGATACTTTTGGATCTTGGATATGAATATTAAAAATATTATTCTTATGTTTTTTTTTTAAAATTATTGAAGGAACTACACTTTTACGACCACATGAAATTACAATTTGTGAATCAAAAACAAATTTTTCTTTTAAAATGCTTTCAGATATGGGCGTTAATTTAGGAGGTATAAATTCCCAAAATTTTTTCAGTTTTACTTTATGGTGTTTAAAATTCAAATCAAGAGACTTTGCTAACCCCTCAACTTGACTAATCATTCCATGCATGCCCTCGGTTAGGAGTAGTGCTTTTATCTTTGCCATATTTTACAATATATATTTCTATATTTTATTTATCCACATTTAACAAATAGAATAGCTTTTATTTCAAAAATAAACCTTTATACATCCTCTATGGAAATATGCGAATTGAAGAAGATATCAAGTTGGATTATGCCGATGTGCTTTTTAGACCTAAACGAAGCACACTTTCAAGTCGTAAAGATGTAGATCTCAAAAGAACTTATAAATTCAAACACAGTAATCATCACTGGTCTGGGGTGCCTATTATAGCTGCAAACATGGATGGCGTGGGTGAAATAGAAATTGCTAAAAATTTATCTAAATTTGACATAATTACTTGTCTAACAAAACAACATGATATTAAAAAAATTAAAAAAAATTCAATTATAAAAGAAATACATTCTAACTTAGTTCTAAGCACCGGAACCAGTAAAGCGGATTATGAGCGCTTAAATGAAATATTAAAAGAATTCAGTTTTTTTGAATTTATCTGCATTGATATTGCAAATGGATATTCTGATCATTTTAGTAAATTTGTTAGCTCAGTTAGAGATAAATATCCAACCAAGACTATAATCGCTGGAAATGTTGTTACAGCCGATATGACACAAGAGTTAGTTATGAATGGGGCAGATATGGTTAAGGTAGGCATTGGTCCAGGAAGTGTTTGTACCACACGAATACAAACTGGAGTTGGCTATCCACAACTCAGTGCTGTTATTGAATGTGCAGATGCTGCTCATGGTTTGGGAGCACATATAATTGCAGATGGAGGATGTACATGCCCTGGGGATGTGGCAAAAGCATTTGGTGGTGGAGCGGATTTTGTAATGCTTGGTGGAATGTTTGCGGGCCACGAAGAAGGTGGTGGAAAAAAAATAAAAAAAAATGGATCACAATACATTGAATTTTACGGATCGAGTTCTGATACCGCTATAGATAAACACTATGGCGGATTAGCTGATTATAGAAGTAGTGAAGGTAAAAAAGTACAATTAAAATATCGTGGCAAAATAAAAGACACTGTTCAGAATATACTGGGCGGAGTGAGAAGTAGCTGTACATACGTGGGGGCGCCTTCCCTAAAGCAACTTAGTAAGTGCACAACTTTTGTCAGAGTAAATCAACAGTACAACGATACTTTTGAATAAATTTTAAGCTTTAAATTTATTTAAAAGTACCTATATGAACTTTAATATGGCAAAACATTCCAAATTAATAATTTTAGGTTCTGGACCAGCCGGATATACAGCGGCAATTTATGCAGCGAGAGCAATGTTAAAGCCAATATTAGTTTTTGGCTCGGAACCTGGTGGACAGTTATCTACAACAACTGATGTTGAAAACTTTCCAGGATATTCAAAAGTTATTCAAGGACCTTGGTTGATGGAAGAAATGAAAGGTCAGGCAAAAGCTGTTGGTACAGAAATGATACAGGATCATATAAAGAAAGTAGATTTTTCAAAAAGACCATTCACTGCAATAGGTGATAGCGGTGAAATTTATACTGCAGATAGTTTTATTATATCTACAGGAGCCCAAGCTAGATGGCTAAATTTAAAGTCTGAAAAAGAGTTTAGAGGTTTTGGAGTTTCAGCTTGCGCCACATGTGACGGATTTTTTTTTAAAGAAAAAGAAGTGGCAGTTGTGGGAGGAGGAAATGCTGCTGTAGAAGAGGCTATGTTTTTAACTAAATTTGCATCTAAGGTTAAGCTTATTCATAGAAGAAACGAATTAAGAGCAGAGAAAATGTTACAGAAAAAATTAAAAGCTAATAAGAAAATTGAAATTATTTGGGATAGTGTTGTTGAAGATGTTATTGGAGAAAAAAATCCTAAATCTGTTAAGGGTATAAAAATAAAAAATGTTAAAACAAATAACTCTACTGAACTTAAAGTAGATGGTTTATTTATTGCAATAGGACATGACCCTGCTACATCACTTTTTAAAGGTCAGCTAGAGATGGATAAAGAAGGTTATATAGTAACTAAACCTGACTCAACTGTCACAAATATACCGGGAGTTTTTGCAGCTGGTGATGTAAAAGATAAAATTTTTAGACAGGCGGTAACAGCAGCAGGTATGGGTTGTATGTCAGCTTTAGAGGCAGAAAAATATTTATCAAAATCTAATTAAGATTATCACAAAAAATTTTTATCCTTTCTAAAGCTTTTTTAAGGTTATCCAATGAAGTAGCATATGAAATTCTAAAGTAGCCATCTAAACCGAATGCTGATCCTTGTACAACAGCTACTTCTGCTTTCTCTAGTAATCTTTTAACAAAATCTTCGTCTGTCTGTAGTTTATTTTTTTTAATTAATAATTTTTTACAATTAGCAAAAACATAAAAAGCTCCTTTAGGATTTAAACAACTTAGTCCCTTAATATTATTTATGCTTCTAACAACAAAATCTCTTCTTTCTTTAAATGAGTTTGATCTAGTTTTTATAAAATCCTGAGTGCCGTTTAAAGCCTCTACTGCTGCTGCTTGACTTATTGAAGAAGGGTTCGTTGTAGATTGTGATTGAACTTTAGCCATAGCTTTAATAATTTCTTTTGGTCCAGCTCCATAACCTATTCTCCATCCTGTCATTGAATAAGATTTGCTTACTCCATTCATTGTTAAAGTTCTATCTTTTAAAGCTTTTATTTGAGCGATAGTAAAAAAGTTAAAATTATCATAAATTATATGTTCATAAATATCGTCACTTAAAATAAAGACTTTTTTATTTTTTATTAAAACTTTAGATAACTCTTTTATTTCTTCCTTTGTATAACAAGATCCTGTTGGATTAGAAGGTGAATTTATAATTAGCCATTTAGTTTTTTTATTTATAGCCTTCTTTAATTCTGAAGGCGTAATTTTAAATTCATTCTTTTCAGAACATTTTACTATCTTGGGTTTGCCGCCAGCTAACAAAACCATGTCTGGATATGATACCCAATAAGGCGCGGGTATAATTACTTCGTCTCCTTTGTTTAGTGTAGCTATGAAAGCATTATATAAAACCTGTTTCCCTCCTGTTCCAACGCTAAGCTGGTTAAGATCATAAGATAAACCATTTTCTCTTAAAAATTTGCCTTGTATGGCTTTTTTTAAAGCAGGTGTTCCATCTACTGCTGTGTATTTAGTGTCTCCTCTTCTAATTGCATCTATTGCAGCATCTTTAATATTGCTCGGGGTGTCAAAATCAGGTTCTCCAGCACCTAAACCGATAACATTTCTCCCGGCAGCACGCATTTCCCTAGCTTTTGAGCTGACAGCTATAGTGGGTGACGGTTTTATATGTTTTAAATTATTGGAAACTATGCTCATTGAAATTTATAATGTTTTTTTTAAATTATTAATAACACATAATGCAAAATACTTATCAAAAAAAAATACTAGATATCGAGACTACTAACAACTCAATTAAGAGGAAGTTGGAAGGTGGCATAAAATTTAAAATAAAAAGTGATTTTCAACCAGCCGGTGATCAGCCACAAGCCATAAAATCTTTGACTCAAAATATTAAAAATAAAAAAAATGAACAAGTTTTGCTAGGTGTTACAGGTTCAGGCAAAACCTTCACTATGGCAAAAGTTATTGAATCCACTAATAGGCCCGCTTTAGTGCTAGCTCCAAATAAAACTCTGGCTGCTCAGCTTTATGGAGAATTTAAAAGTTTTTTTCCTAATAATGCGGTTGAGTATTTTGTTTCCTACTATGACTACTACACTCCAGAAGCATATGTGCCAAGATCTGATACTTATATTGAGAAAGAAGCATCTATAAACGAACAAATAGATAGAATGAGACATTCGGCTACGCGTTCGTTGTTAGAAAGGGATGATGTAATTATCGTTGCTAGTGTTTCATGTATTTATGGTCTTGGTTCAGTAGAGGCTTACAGTAAAATGACAATAACTTTAAAAAAAAATAATGATTATGAAAGAGATGAATTGATAAGAACATTTATTACTCTTCAGTATAAAAGAAATGATCAAAATTTTTTTAGAGGAACTTTTAGAGTAAGAGGTGAGAACTTGGAGATTTTTCCATCTCATTTAGAAGATAGAGCTTGGCGGCTAAGTTTTAATTTTAAAAAACTAGAAAAAATTGAAGAATTTGATCCTTTAACTGGAGACAAAACTAATAATTATTCAATAATAAAAATATATGCAAACAGTCACTATATAACTCCAAAACCAACAATGGAACAAGCAATTAGACAAATTAAATCTGAATTAGCAGAAACATTAAAAAAACATCGTGCAGATAATAAGTTATTAGAGGAACAAAGATTAAGAGAAAGAACCAAATTTGATTTGGAAATGATTGAAGCGACTGGGACTTGCGCGGGTATTGAAAACTACTCGAGATTTTTGTCTGGAAGAAAGGCAGGAGAGCCCCCTCCAACATTATTTGAATATTTTCCAGATAATACAATTATATTCGTTGACGAAAGTCATGTTACAGTTCCTCAACTTAATGGAATGTACAAAGGTGACAGAACTAGAAAAAGCACCTTAGCTGAATACGGTTTTAGACTTCCTTCTTGTATGGATAACAGACCTCTTAAGTTTGAAGAATGGGATATGATGAGAACTCAAACTGTTTTTGTATCAGCTACGCCAGGTCCGTGGGAGTTAAAACAAACTGAAAATAAGTACATTGATCAAATCATAAGACCAACTGGCTTGATTGATCCACCTGTTGAAATAAGACCGGCAAAAACACAGGTGGACGATTTAATGCATGAAGCCGCTAAAGTAATTGGAAAAGGCTATAGAATTTTAGCTACAACATTAACAAAGAAAATGGCTGAAGATCTTACTGAGTACCTTCATGAAAACGGTCTTAAAGTAAGATATATGCATTCGGATATTGACACTCTAGAAAGAATAGAAATTATAAGAGATTTAAGATTAGGCGTATTTGATATTTTAGTAGGTATAAATCTTTTAAGAGAAGGATTAGATATTCCAGAGTGTGGTTTAGTTGGAATTCTAGATGCTGACAAAGAAGGTTTTTTAAGATCTGAAACATCATTAATTCAAACTATTGGTAGAGCAGCAAGAAATATAGATGGTAAGGTCATTCTTTATGCAGATAAAGTCACCAAAAGTATAGATAAAGCAATTAAAGAAACAGATCGAAGAAGATCAAAACAATTAGAATATAATAAAAAAAATAATATAACTGCAGAGTCAATAAAAAAAGAAATAGGAGATATTTTAGAGTCCGTTTACGAAAAAGATTATGTAAACATCAAGGAGTCTAATATTGGAGGAAATCTTAAAAAACATCTCAAAGGATTAAATAAAAAAATGAAAGAATCTGCCGCAAATTTAGAATTCGAAGAAGCAGCAAAAATAAGAGATGAAATAAGAAAATTGGAAGCTAGTGAATTAGAAATAACTTTAAACCCAAAAATAAGTCAATACAAATTAAAAAATAAAGTATACCCTAAAGGTAGATCAACTATGGGGATGCCAGGAACAAAATCGAGAAAGCCAATAAAAAAATGGAAACCAAAAAAATAGTAATTACCGGTGGAGCAAATCGAATTGGTAGATCTATAGCCTTAGAGCTAGCAAATTACGAAACCCAAATTGTTATTCACTATTCAAAATCTTTTATTGCTGCTAAAAAACTAAAGGTAGAATTAGAAAATTTAGGTTCAGTTGTTCATCTTTTAAAGGCGGACTTAAACAACTTTAGACAGACACAAGGAATAATTTCTTACGCCTATAAAAAAATGAAAGGTTTAAATTGTTTAATAAACAATGCCTCTATTTTTGAAAATGATAATTTGGTCAATTTTTCAGAAAAAAGTTTTTTAAATCATATGAATGTTAATCTCAAAGCTCCAGCTATTTTAATTAGAGACTTTGCAAAAAAGTACAGGGGTAAAGATGGAAATATTGTTAATATTATTGATCAAAGAGTTGAAAAACTAACTCCCTTCTTTTTTTCTTATACTTTAAGTAAGTCGTGTCTAGCAACTTTAACGAAAACCTCAGCTATGAAACTTGCACCAAATATAAGAGTTAATGCAGTTTCCCCTGGACCGACGATAAAAAATAAACGCCAGTCAGAAAAACATTTTAAAAAACAATGGAAATCAACAATACTTGAAAAGAAAGTAGATACAAAAAATGTAAGTTCTGCGGTTAAGTTTTTAATAAATAATAGTAATATAACTGGCCAAGTAATAAATGTAGATAGCGGTCAACGATTAGCTTGGCAAACACCTGATATAATTAATGCAAAAGAATGAAAATTTTAAAATTTAAAAATAAACAAAAATTTAAATATAATAAAAAAATTATTGTTAAGGACTTAATATTATTCTTATCAGTTGGAATCCATCAATTTGAAAAGTTAAAAAAACAAAAAGTAAAATTTAATATTGAAATTACTACCGATCCTAATCTAAAACCTGATATAAAAACAATTGTTAATTATGAGAATATTATAAATGATATTAAAAGATTGACTAAAAAAACACACTTTGAGTTACTTGAAAGTTTATCAGAGTCAATATTCGAAGAAATTTTTAAAAATAAAAAAATTAAAAAAATTAAGTTAAAAATTGAAAAATTAGATATTATTAAAGAAACAACATCAGTTG
>MDSV01023253.1_pt1 | contig 11822 bp, 11 predicted proteins | sample 810851 | NCBI WGS metagenome assembly MDSV01 (sample SAMN05326640, study PRJNA326480) | marine metagenome | isolation source: seawater | place: Atlantic Ocean: North East | collected 2012 | reverse complement strand
TTAGGCTGTAATGAAGGTTCCATATGTTTATCTGCAGCACAGGATGGAGCATCAAAAGTTGATGGCGTAGAAATTGAAGACAATGTATGTGAATTGGCAAGATTGCGTGCAAAAGATGCTAAGGTCGATGTTAATTATTTACAAACTGACATAGTAGACTATATTGAAAATAGTAGTAACTATGATATAATATTCCTTTTTGCTATGATGCGTCATATCCATAAAAAGTTTATGATAGAAAATGGCTTTGATATTTCAACCAATAATGGAAGAGCATATCTAGTTTATAACTCTTATCAGACTCTAATTTTAGGAAAAGATAATCCAGTTAAAGATCAGTTCGATAATTTTATGAAAAAATGTATTTCGAAGTCAAATTCTCATTTTGTTTGTTCAATAAATGATCATTCAGGATTAATTGTTAGGAGAAAAGAAGAAACTAAAAAATATTTTTATAGCTTAAGCGATAGAATCCAATCTATAGAAATCTATAATTTTTCTCCTGAAAATCCAGAATATACTGTAATTGATTTAAGACTTAATGCCAGGTAACTTTGATTTTAAAATACTATAAAAAAGGTAATTGTCAGGCTGTTTTTTCTGATAATAAAAATCAATTTGTATATAAAGTTCCACTTTCTAGAACTTTTGATAATAGATCTACTTCCATAAATCTAAACCCAAAATTTATATATAAATATTTACTAGAAGAATCTAGATATCGAAAAAATTTAATTAGGTTTAATAGAAGCATCAAAATATTAAATAGATTAGAAAATCTATCAGAAAAAAAATTAAATCAATTTTTCCCTAATAGTACTATTATTTCAGCTAAAAAATTTCCACTTATTTTTGATAGTAAAAAATATCATTATTCAGGTCCAATTATTAAGCAAGAATTTGTTAATCAATTTTTTGATAACACAACTATGCTTAAGAGCTTTGATTGGACACAAATGTTAAATGTTCAATTAGAGCTATGGAAATATGGTGTTGGGATTGGTGCACCGGCAGAAACCTGGGGCCCAAAAAATTGGGGAAAGACTAATATTAATGCTATTAAGCTTGTTGACACTAGTCATTTAACTGACAATTTTAATTTAGTTTGTGAAATGATTGATACTGATACTATGGAATACAGAAAAAGAAAATTATTAAGCATTAACAAAAACAATAATCTTAATGATATTGAAGAATACTTTAAATTTATGAAATCATCTTTAAATTTAAAAAATTTGAATCGTCAATGGGGCATCTACCTCAATTAAAAAACTTTCTTGTCTGCTTTAAAAAGATTGTAGGATTTTTTAAATATAAAATAAACAATATGAATGTAGACATTAGAAAAATACCAATATCCTTAAATATGAAATCTTGGTTGCCTATTATAGCAATAGTAGATAAAAACACTATAATTGATGACAAAAAATCAAAAAATATTAGCTTAATCATTGAAAACATTTTATTAAAAATTTTGTTGGCAAATAAATGAATTACAATTTTATAAATTAATATTGTTAGGATAAATAGGATTAATAAATATTTTATATTTGTTTCAAAGAGAGGTAGTCTAGCGATAAAAACAAATGATAATAGCAATGTTATAGAAATTACATTTCTACTATAGTACATTCTATATGAGTTTAAATAAAAGTTAATCAAGATAATTGAGTTTCTCACAAAGAATAATAAACTTAATATAGGTATTATTGAAATTGCAGGGATAAAATCAATAAATAATATTGGAATTATATATTTTAAAAAAATTGCTAATAACTGAATGGTGATTCCAAATAATAAAGTATTCATAATAGACATATTTAGTAAGTCAGTAAACTTGTCTTTAGGAGATTCTTTTGTTAGATATATTATTCTTTCAGAAGAAGAAAAATAAGGTTTAAATAGTGGCTTAATTACATCTAGCATCATTACAATAAATCCGATTTCCCCAACAGTTTGTTCTGAAAATTTAACGCCAATATAAGTTATAAGAATAACAAAGAGCCCTTTATTAAAATTTTGATTTAGATACATCGCAATACCAAGCTTGATATTTCTGACAAAACTGTTCCAACTAAAATAATTAAATTTCAAAAGATTTAAATTATTTTTGTAATTATAATAAATAAAATTACTGAGATTCAAGAAGGCAAATAAAAGATTTGCAAATAAATATCCATTAAGTCCATACTGAAAAATAAATAATATTGCAATCCATGGAGAAATAATTTTAATAGTTGATTCATTTATATAAAGCTTTGAAAATAAGCCAATTGACTTTATATGCTTGGACATTAATGTACCAAACTGACTAAATACTGCTGTTAAAAATACAAATATTAAACTTAGGTGATCAAATTTTGATACATTTTGATCATAAAAAAATAGCATATAACTAATAAAAACTGCAGTTAATAATATAGAAATAGTAATAAAAAAAATATTTACTATAGATCGCATTTTACTAATAGCTACATCATTTTTTTTAACCTGTAGTTGAGGTATTTCTCTAGGTAAAATATCGCTAGCTCCTAAAAAGAAATAAGAATAATATGGAATAATCAGATTTAATAAAACATATAAACCAAGTCCTTCAGCACCTAAAAATTTTGCTACAAAAAATTTTAAAGCAAGCCCAGAAATTTTTCCAAAAAAAGTTCCAATAGAAGTAATTTTTAAATTATTAATAATATTTGATAATTTTATTTCTCCGCTCAATGATTTGCCTTATTTTTTTGATTAATATCGAAAATAAATTTAATATTTAATTATGTCATTCACTTTATATATTATGCCCTTTATATTCTTTATAAATATTTAATTTGAAAAAATCTATATACAATAAGCAAAAAATTTTTCTAATGAATGGTTTAAATCAATTTAAACATTCTGATACTGAATATTCATTAACAAATAAAAAGAACCTATCTTTGTTTTCTAGTATTTTTGCTATTTTTATTAAAGATCTCTTTAGATATAAATTTACTGATGATGAACGACTGGCTTTAGGAGTTTATATAAATTCATTCCAAGATAAAAATACTGGTATTTTTATTGAAAATAAATGTGGGAATTCGCCAAGTTTTTATTGTAAAAAATCTTTGCAGTTAACTACTCTTTCCATGTCTGCTTTAGCTATATTGGGCGTACAGCAAAAATATAAAATTAATCATAACATTAAAAATAAAGAGCAAGTTTATAACTTTTTAGATAAAGTAGGCGTAAAAGCTGGTAAAATTGGCTCTGGTAATTTTGCTATGTTTTTAGGTGTTTTTTTAACTCAAGATAATTTATTTAACTCTAACAACAAATTAATTGATTTTTGGTTTGATTATCACAACCAATACAATAATAAAAGAACTGGTTTTTGGACAAGCGGAATCAAAGGTCGTTCTCAGTGGGCATATCAAAATGCAGTACATCAAATTACTATTTTTAAATTTTGGAATAAAGAGGTTGCAAATTATAAGGCATCTGTTGATATGATAATTGATCATTCAGATTCCAATGGTACATTTGCACTTTTACCAGGAGGAGGAGCATGCTGGGATTATGATGCTATACATATTTTAAATTATCTAGGAATAAAAAAAGGGTATAGAGTTGAAGAAATCAAAAAAATATTCAAAAAAACATATAATCATATTATATCCACAAAAGACAATATAGGTTTTTGTGAGAACAATTATGTCCAAAATATTAAACTACCAAAAGATATAAATGAATTTTATTATAAAGGTAATCCTATATCAAGTATTTTCAGATTAAGAGAATTTTTATCTGCTAGAAAAACAGATTTCACTCATTATCCAAATTGGTCCCATTTCCCTATAAAATTATCAGAAAGTGATTTATGGAGTATATGGTTTAGAAATTTAACATTAGCAGAAATAGAAAGTAGTATGATAGATTCTAAAGATTGGAAGTTTCAAAAGTTTCCTGGTCTAGGATATTTTTAAAAAACTATTTTTTCATATGTAGTCTAAACAGACTTGTAGTCATATAAAGAAAGATTACATTATTTAGAATAAAATGTAATTTTTTAAGCTTCATTGGTGCTGTCCATTGAATGTTTTGATTAGAAAATTTTACCTTCTTCAAATATTTTGACCAAACATATGGAGATTGATGTTTTTCCCATTCAATTGTTGGAACAAATGGATTTTTCAAACACAAAAAATTAAAAAAATTATATTTTGAAGTATCAGTGATAATTAAATCGCCATCTTGTGACATTGAATGATAGATTCTTTGAAAATAGTTATGATATATTTCTTGAGACTTTTTTGATGATTCTAGAGTAATGCAGTTTTCTTCATCTATATGATTTACAGAATAATGCATCAATACAACATCAAATTTAAGATCACTTTCGAAGTTCTGAAAAGTATCTGTAGAAATAATGACATCATCTTCTCGATTAAGGAATTTTCTAAATTTCTTTAAGCTAGAAATATAGTTTGATCTAGAGCCTTCAAATTCAGGTTCTATACATACTAATTTTTTTGCTCCTTTTGCTAATGCGTAAAAACTATAAACACCATTTCCAGCACCAATATCCAATACAACCTTATTTTTTAAATCAATATTCTTAAATAAGATATCAGAAAGGTAGTATGATAAATTCTTGAACCTGCTTTTTTTATATAGATTGTTATCTTTTATATATTGATAATATTTTTTTTCTATGCTATTCACAATTATTTTTTTTATCCTCAGCACAAATAATACATCAAAAAAATGATAAAACAACTTAATTTAAATCAAACTTAGAGTATTTTTAAATTGTAAAATGTATTATAATTACCTTGATGAATCAATCTGGGCATAGTCAAAAAAAAATCCTTTTCATTAGTTATATGTATTTGGATTATCATATGTGTAAAGTCTCTAGATTTAATATATTAGAGCAACTTTTTAAACTTGGACATAAAACTTTTTTATATGCAGCATGCATTAATAAAAAAGATGTCGAGGAAAATGCTAAAAATTTCACCCAATTCTACTCTTCTGTCCCTGGTATACAGGTATTAAATTTTATAGTTTATCAGTTAAAATCATTATTTAAAATTCCTTACATAATATTTAAAAATAAAATTGATGTAGTGATATGTGATATAAATTCCACTCCATCTATTTTACATTTACTGTTTTTAAAAAAATTAAGGATTATTGATACAGTATTTATTTTAGACTTTAGATCAAATATACTTCACTCCAGGAAAAATATATTACAAACCTTTCTTAAGAACTTATATTTAACATTATTTATCAAGATATCTAGTGTTATGTATGATGGATTTACATTTATAACAGATAGCATAAAAAACTATTTAGAAAAAGCATATAATATCACATTCAAGAAATCAACTATTTGGTCTTCTGCGGTTTCTAGTAATTTTCTACTAAAATATAAAAAAATCAAAAATTCTAAGTTTATTATTCTTCATCATGGATCACTAGAAAGAGGTAGGGGGGTAATGAGACTAATTAAGGCCATGCCCTTGATAAAGCCTAATATCATGGCTGGTGTTGAATTAGTAATTGCTGGTAATGGAAGTTTAATTAAAGAAATAAAGAATGAATCGTTGAAAAAACATAATCACCTCAAATTTTATGGGCAGCTTGAACAAGAGAAAATTATTGAACTAATTGATTCTGCTAGTATTTGTATAGTACCATTTGATAACTCTATAGCAAATGCTACATCTAGTCCTTTAAAATTGATGGAATATATAGCAAGAGATAAGATTATTCTTGCTACGCAGTTAGATAATTTCAAAAAAGATTTTAATCATTATAGCGGATTATATTTTTTAGATAGTAATAAACCAAAAGATATTGCCTTACTAATAGAAGAATTAATACTTAACTATAGTCAATATTTATCAAAAAAAGCAAATGATGGTTCAGAGATTATTAGAAAAGATTACACATGGTCAATCCAAGCAAAAAAAATTGATAATTTTTTAAAAGAATTGTAATGATAAAAAAAATTAACATCGCATACTATTCAACATCATCTGATACTAGCGGACCTTTTAATCAATTAGTTAATATGGCATTAAATTTAGATCAAGACAGATTCAATATTATATTTATATTATCTAACAATATCATTCACAATAAAACGATACAAAGGCTTGAAGCGTCGGATATAAAAGTATTTTCTTTAAAATCAGATAATTTTTTTAATTTTTTTCAATTATTTAAATTAATTCAAGTATTAAAAGTAAATGATATTGATATTTTACATACACGATTAAGGCGATGTGACTTTTATGGGAATATTGCCAGTATTTTTTATAAGTGTTCCGTTATTAATAACATCGTTGATAACCAAAAAGATCATTTTTATAAGTTTCATAAGATATTTTCATACCTGTTAAATAGTTTATATAATTTTTCTCTAAGATTTTCTAAAATGATTATTGTAAATAATAAAGAAAATCTATTTTACTATAGTCAATTAGGACATAATACTCATTTCATTTCAAATGGAGTTGAAATGGATCTTTTTGCCATGAGCAAAGACAATAGAAGTATCATACAGAAAAAGCACAGTATAAATCCGATAGCATTTAATGTTGGATTTGTTGGTGGATTTAAACAAGTAAAGGGCATAGAGCTTTTATCTGAAATAATAAGAGAATTTAAAAATATTGATGATATAAATTTTATTATATGCGGTGATGGTGATTATAAAAAAAAAGAATTTTTGAAGGAATTTTTGGAATATAAAAATGTATATGTATTGGGATATATAAAAGATATGAATCAATATTATTCTTTATTTGATACTCAAATTTATACATCATATAGTGAAGGGATGCCCAATACCTTGCTAGAGAGTTTGTCATGTGGCATTCCAGCGATTTGTTGTGATGTCCATGGGTATACTAATATAGTTGATAAGCGGATTGGATTTATAGTAAATAGGGCATCTAAAGAGTATGCTAAAAAGATTTTGTGGTTAAAAAATAATCCAGGTCTTAGTAAGGAGATATCAACACTATCAATAACCACAATGAAAAGTGAATATAATTTTAAAGAAATTAGTAAAAAACTTACAAAACTTTATTTATCTATTTAGTATGGACACAGGAATTATCATAGTAAATCATAGTCATAAAGATTCAATTCTGAAGTTAATTGAATCATTATATAAGTTTAATGATATGGAAAATTCAAAAATTATTTTTATTCAAAATACTCCATCTCCATTTCTTGAAGATTATTTCAAATCTTTTACAAATATAATTTATATACAGAATAAAAAAATTAAAGGTTTTTCAGAAAATATTAATTATGGTATTAAGACTGCAAAAGAGAGCTTTGATCCCCAATATTTTTTATTACTTAATCCAGATATTAGATTAACTGAAGATCTTTCTACCCCATTTAAAAAAATAATAAATAATGATAAAGAAGTTGGTATCGTTGCTCCAAAATTGCTAAACGATGATGGAAGTATTCAATACTCTTGCAGAAGATTTTATAGTTTAAAATATATTTTGACAAGGATGTTTAGATTAAATTTTATTTTGGGAAATAAAATTGAAGATAACATATTAATGAAAGATTTTAATCATAATAAAATCTCTTACGTTGACTGGGTATCAGGAGCTGTAATGTTTTTTACTAAGTCTTTCATTGATAAAGTTGGATTTTTTGATAGTAAAAATTATTTTATGTATGCAGAAGATCAGGATATTTGCTTGAGAACTTGGCATAATAATTTAAAAGTAGTTTATTGTTCAGAAGTTCAGTGCTATCACTCTTATGCAAGAAAAGGTTCCTCTCTAATGCCATCCATGCATAACTTATATCAACTATTAAGCACAATTAATATGTTTAAAAAATTTAATTTTAAATTAAGAAGATAGCATGGCCACATTATATAATACATTATTTACAAATTTTTTTGATAAAGCAATTTTTCGAGCAAAAAATTATTTTTACTTTGGCGCAAAACCAAAATTTATTAATCCTATATACTATTCAAGAAGATTGAATGAGAAAAATTCAGAAAAAGAATTTAAAAAGATTGATAATGGAGAACTAAATACAGTAATAAGTGCATTATTAAAAAAATCAGATTCTACCGGATGTGAATATTCTGACTATATGTCACTATGGAGTGAGTTAAATAAATTTAACCCAACATGCATTTTAGAACTTGGATCAGGAATAACATCAGCTATAATTGCATACTATATTAAAACGCGGTCTAAAAATAGTTCTGTTAAATTTATATCTATGGAAGAAAATCAATATTACTTTAATAATATCAAGTCAGTATTCCCAAAAAATCTTGAAAAATATGTTGAGTTTCATCTTTCTGAAAGGGTAGAAAAAAAATATAATGGACTTACTGGATGTCATTACAAGATAGTTCCAGATCTTAATTATGATTTTATATTTATAGATGGACCAGTTGATAGAGCAAAATTTAATGATACTAATTATCCCAAAACTTTTAATTCTGATATTATTAATTATATTTTGAATAAAAAAAATAGTGTCAATGCCATATTAGACCAAAGAATTCTAACATTAATGTCTCTAAAGAAGTTGCTACCTAAAGCTGATATTAAATATTATGCATCAAAAAAAATTACAATATTAAAAGGCGTGAATCAGTCTCAACTTAAATTATAATTGAGTAGTTAAAGTATATATTTTATTTATTTAATGGTTTTTGAGCTACAACCATTATACCTGAAACTGCCCAAAATGGATTTATAGATTTCAATATAGCTTTTGTTATTCTGCCTAAAATATTTAATCTATATTTAACTTTTCTATCTCTTAACCAAGGCCAGTCTGTATACATTCCAAAGCTATATTCATTTGAATCTAATCTATAATCGTTAGGAAGACTTTCTACAACTTCAAAACCGCCGTCTATCATGAATTGCCTTAATTCATGTCTCTCAAATCTGTATTCTACAAAATGCAATTTTTTACCGACAAGTTTATAAAATATATTCACTAAATCTCTTAAAGGATGATTAAATAGTTTTCTAATCAAATTGTTGCAAGGTGTAGATACAAAAAAGTAACCCCCTGGTTTTATTACTCTGAAGGCTTCTTTAATTGCATTTTGCGGGCCTTCTTCCCAATGCTCAATAACTCCTAATGATAGGTACGCATCAAATGTATTATCTGAAAATGACATATTTAAAATATCATCTTTCATAATATTCAACTTTTCTTTTTTTGCAACAGCCAAAATTACCTCATTAATATCAGTACCAACGCAATCATATCCTTGATTATTTAAATATTTTACCCAGGAACCATTTCCACAGCCGCCCTCTAAAATTCGTGCACCATTTTTTAGGTATTTAGGAAATAAATGAGTAATGGTTCGATTAGGAATGAAATTCTTTAATAATAAATCAAATTCTGCGGCATCCCACATATATGCATCTTGTTGTTCCAAATTTCGAGGTGAGTATTTTGTATATTTCAAAATATAAATTACTTATTATTTTTTACAACGGATCTTCCGACTAATTTTTCCCAATCTTTTTCTGGGCGAACTTGTAAATTAGTATCCCACACTCCGTTGAGTGTAGTCATGTCAATTCCTAAAGATTCTCCAAAACTAATCATTGCTCTTACATCTTTAGGAAAACAACTTCCTCCAAATCCATTTTTACCGTCTGGCCCAGGAACTTGCAAATGTGAATGTCCAATTCTTCCATCTCTAATAAAACCATCGATTGCGGTATCCCAATCCACTTCAGATTTATCAGCCACTAACTTCATTTCGTTTAAAAAAGATACTTTAGTAGCAAAAAAACAATTACACATATATTTAATCATTTCAGCGGTATTAAAATTTGTTTCAATTACAGCTATAGATTTACCAAATCTTTTCCTAAATAATTCAGAAGTTTTTGCAGTATTTTTTTTATCGCCACCCAATATATACCTGGACTGATTTATAAAATCAAAATTAGCTGATCTTTCAGTTAAAAATTCAGGATTAAATACAATATTTTGATTTGGGAATGTAGCGCTCAATTTTTCACATGTTCCAGGAACAACTGTCGATCTTACTAAAAAGATGTTATCATCCCTCTTATTAATATTATTGATATCTTTAAAAGCATCAAAAAGTATATCAATATTTATAGAATTATCTTCATTTGACGGTGTTGGCAATGAAACAAAAATAAAATCTGATTCATTTATAGTTTCTTCCAAACTGTTAGTTGACTTCAATGGATCAATATCAAAAACTTTAAGATTTGCCCAATCACATCCAGTCTGAGGGCTAAACCCAAATTCAACTGCGCTTCCAACAAACCCTCTACCAATTATACCAATATTGATTTTTTTTGACATCTTAGTTCAAATTATAATGAATATTTATCCATAAAAAAATAATAATTATTAATTCTTTTATATACGATAATTATGATTATTTTTTGTCTATAATGAAAGTTGCAATTACAGGTGTAGCAGGATTCATCGGAAGCAATCTAGCAGTGGAGTTATTAAAAAATAATTTTAATGTTATTGGCATAGATAATTTGTCATATGGAGTGATTGATCAAGTACCTAAAAATGTTGCTTTTTTCAAGGAAGATATTAGAGATAAAAATATTAAAAGCTTATTTAAAGGAGTTGATTTTGTTTTTCATTTAGCTGCTAAGAATTCAATAATTGATTGTGAAAAAAATCCACAAGAAACAAATGACATTAATATTGAAGGTACAAAAAACATTTTTAACCTATGTTTAGAAAATAATGTTAAGAAAGTGATTTATGCTGAATCATCAGCTGTTTATGAAGGATCAAAAAATTTACCCAGTGTTGAAAGTGAAATTATGCCAAAAAGCACATATGCTTTATCTAAAATTGAGAATCATAAAATCGCTAAAGAGTACAATGCGAAATTTGGTTTGAATACTACTGGTTTAAGATATTTTAATGTTTATGGTCCAAGGCAGGATTATCGTCGGACAATTCCACCAGTTTTTAGCGCGTTTATAATTAATTTCTTAAAAAATAAGCAACCAGTAATTTATGGAGATGGTTCAAAGAAAAGGGATTTCATATATGTTGATGATGTAAATTTTTTTCATTCTTTATGTATGACAAATAAAAGTACCGATGGAGAAGTATTTAATATTGGTTCTGGCAATAATTATTCAGTAAAATATATTTTTGATTTAATTAAAAAAATGCTGAAGTCAAATCTTAATCCTATTTATAAAGATAATTTTGACTTTGAAGCTCAGAATAATCTAGCAAATATTGATAAAGCTAAAAGTATTGGATGGCAACCAAATGTTTCTATTGAAGAAGGTTTAAAAAAATCAATAGATTATATTCAAGCCAATGTTATTAAAGGAGAAATAAAGTGATAGTAAGTAGAACTCCATTTAGAATTACTTTAGGAGGGGGAGGTACCGATCTCCCTAGCTATTATGAAAATCATGGTGGATTTATTTTTAGTTTTTGCCTTTCAAAATATATGTATGTATGTCTCAATCGACCATCTGCAGATGATTTCATAAGATTAAAGTATAGTAAATCTGAGAATGTAAAATCTGTAAACGAAATCAAACATGATATTGCGAAAGCATGTCTTGAAAGGGTGGGTATTAATTCAAAAATTGAAATTGCATCCTTATCAGATATTCCTGCCGGATCAGGTTTAGGAAGTTCAAGTACATATACGGTTGGTTTACTAAACGCATTATATTCAATTCAAGGTAAGTACAAAAGCCTTGAATTTTTGGCTAATGAAGCTTGTATAATTGAAATGGATATTTTAAAAAAACCAATGGGTAAACAAGACC
>MDSV01007404.1_pt1 | contig 11822 bp, 12 predicted proteins | sample 810851 | NCBI WGS metagenome assembly MDSV01 (sample SAMN05326640, study PRJNA326480) | marine metagenome | isolation source: seawater | place: Atlantic Ocean: North East | collected 2012 | reverse complement strand
TCCGTTGGTGAAAAATCTTTAGCTGCAGATTTATTAATAAAATCAATTCATATAGATAGAGAGTGGAATGAAAAAGCATCTCAGACGCAGTTACTAAAATTTTTTGAAGCCTGGGGTTTCACAGATCCTGTTACTGTTGAAAAAAGAAAAGATCTATCAGCAATTTTGTTTTCCTAGGAGGAATTATGAACCAAGAGACCGATATTAAAGATTTACCCATAATAATACCAATTTTTCCACTTGATAAATGTGTTTTGCTTCCAAAGGCAATATTACCTCTGAATATATTTGAACCGCGTTATTTGGAAATGATAGATGACGCCATGAAAAAGAATAAATATATTGGGATTATTCAACCTTCCATTAATAGAAAAAAAAAGAGCGACACTGAGCTTGTTGGATGCCTTGGTAAGATCTCTACTTATGTTGAGAATGATGATGGCACACTTATAATAAAATTAACAGGAGTATGCAGATTTAATATTCTTGAAGAGATAGATAATAAAGTTTCATATCGAGAGATGAGAGTAACTTATGATGCTTTTAACGACGACCTGGCTGTCGACGAAAATACTATAACAATAGACAGGGAAAAGCTGCTAAATGTTATCTCTGACTACCTGAATGTAAATGACCTAACAACCGACTGGTCTGTAATTACGGATACTGATACTGAAATCTTAATAAATGCATTTGCCATGTTAAGTCCATTTTCTGCAAAAGAAAAGCAAGCGCTGCTTGAAGCTTCAAATATCGAGAATCGTTCAGAAATATTGATAGCATTAAGTGAGATTTCAATAGCATCCAGAAATAACAAAAAGAGTAGTTTTATACAATAAAATGGCAGAAACTTTTGATAAGAAACTTTTACAAATTTTGATATGCCCAGTTAGTTCTGGGGAGCTCAGCTATGATGAAAAAAAACAAGAATTAATATCTGAAAATGCGGGCTTAGCGTTTCCCATTCGGAATGGTATTCCTATTATGCTCCCAACTGAAGCAAGAAAAATTAAAATAAAATAAATACCATTTATAAGATTTCGGCAAAATAAAACACTTAATACCTTATATTCACTCCAGAACCTCCTTTAACAAGACTCTTCTTTAGAAAAGGAATACTTTCAGCCAGATTAATTGCGAAGTCTTTTAGGGGATTTAAACCTCCAATATTATTTGAGTATAGTCTGTTTATTCCATCATATGTTAATGCTGAAGTCAAAATGTCAGGCATTCTTTTTTTCTGGTAATCCTGGAGATAGCTCGTAGTACCAATATCTAAACCGTACTTTATGGCTTCAATTACCCCCTCGGATAGACAGATAATATCTCGCAATCCTAAATTGGTTCCTTGACCAGCTAGGGGATGAATTGAGTGAGCAGCATCGCCTATTAATACCAATCTTTCTGAATATAATTTCCGAACAATAGAGAAGTTAAGTTCAAAAAAGCTAGAATTATCGACTGCAATAACTTCGCCAATATAATTTTTAAATTGTTCCTCTATTGTCAATTTTAAGTCACCAATGCTAATATTTTTTACTTCATCAATCTTATTTTTATTTACTGACCATATTACTGATGAGTGATAATCGCCAATTGGAAGTAAAGCGATCGGTCCTGTGGGTAAGAAATTCTCGACTGCAATGTTTTCATTGTTTTTTGTATGCTTGATCAAACATGATAAGGCCATTTGGTTGTAATCCCAAGAGACTGATTTAATGTTAAGTAATTTTTTGATTATTGATTTTCTTCCATCTCCCGCGACAAGTAACTTTGAAGTTAATATTTGGTCGTTTACTTTTACACTTATTTGATCAGATCCTAATTTTACTTCACTTATATTATTGTGCATTAAATTGATATTGCTAAGCTTTGAAGTTTCCTGAAAAATTATCTCCCTGAGTGCTGTCTCATTAATTACATACGAGGCTACTTCTTCATTTACTCTATTGTCCAGATTTAAAAAACTGGTTTTTTTTTCATCCGAAATGGAGTGGCTTATGACGATTTTATTTATCGGGTGTGCTTTCGATTTCACCAATTCCCAGATGCCAAGTGACTTGCATAAGTTAACTGTAGATAATGATATTGAAAGTGCACGAACGTATTCTGAAGAAGGATTATCCTCTTTCTGTTTATCAATAATTGTTAGCCTTATTCTGTTGCCTAACATCTTTGAGAGTTTTAATGCCAAAAATTGAGAGGTTATTCCGTTACCTACAATAATTATATCCGAGTGATTGTTATTCAATTGATTCATTTTTTTCTTGTTATGTAGTCTTTAAAATATAAATATATAACTTTATTTTATAATTTCTATTTTAATATGAGTGCTATTGAAAATCTTCTGAGTTTATTAAGTATAGAGCAAATATCAGAAAACAAATTCAAAGCTTCTGTGCGCGAGTATGGATGGAAAAGAGTTTTTGGTGGACTTATCGTAGCTCAATCAATTATTGCTTCATATAAGACAGTAAAAGACAAACGTTTGCACTCCCTACATTCATATTTTCTACGTGCCGGTGATCCCAACATTACAATGAATTATGAAGTGAATACACTGCGCGACGGTAGAAGCTTCGCTCAAAGGATTATATCAGCATACCAAGATAATAAATTAATTTTTTATATGATTGCATCATTTCAGAAAAAAGAAATGGGTCTGGAGCATCAAGAAAATATGGCTCATAAAATTCCTGATCCGGAAAATCTGAAGACAGAATTAGAAATATTGGATGAAGTGTTTAGAAATAGCCCACATAATATAAAGGATACGAGACAAAGGGGAAGGGCAATAGAATTTAGGCCAATAAAACCACGGAATATTGCGGAACCAAAAAACGAAGAACCACTACAGCTACTGTGGTTAAAGACATCCCATGAAATACATACAGACATAATATTAAACCAAGCATTATTGGCCTATGCCAGTGACTACACAATTTTAGATACAGCACTTATGCCACATGGTATCTCAATTTTTCAAAGGGATATTCAGGTGGCGAGTCTTGATCACTCAATTTGGTATCACAATTCTGACTTTGACATTAATAGTTGGACTCTATACTCACAAAGAAGCCCAAACACGTCTGGTAACAGAGGGTTTGCTATGGGATCTCTATATACTCAAAAAGGAAATCTAATAGCCACGGTCGCCCAAGAGGGCATGATCAGATATATGCCTACTATTTAATCATAATTCAAATTGTGCTTAATTTTTAATCTTATTGCACTAATCCAAATGATAGTAAGTCCCTAGGGAAAAAAAATATTGTTTTATAACAATAGTTTATAATGATATTTCAAAAGTTGGCACGCTTTTTGCACTAATTACACCAGACGATTTTAAAAGGAGAAATTCGATGAAATTAATTACAGCAATCATTAAGCCATTCAAGCTTGATGACGTAAGAAAAGCACTCGTTGATCTTGGGATTGAAGGGATGACCGTTACCGAGGTAAAAGGTTTTGGTCGCCAAAAAGGACATACCGAAGTTTATCGAGGCGCTGAATATGAAGTAAACTTTATTCCAAAGATTCAAATTGATCTTGTTGTAAAGGACGATTTACTTGATTCAGCAACTAGCGCAATAGTAGAAGCTGGTAAAACAGATAAAGTTGGTGACGGTAAGATATTTGTCTCTGACGTACAAGGCGCAATTAGAATTAGGACTGGCGAAAAAGACGCCGAAGCCCTGTAGAAATTAGGAGAAAAAAATGTTAAAAAAATTATTACTATCAGCAATTGGTCTCGGTGTAATCCCCCTGGCTATGACTGAACCAGCCAATGCTGCCGGTGAAGATACAGCATATGTATTTAATACATTGCTATTCTTAATTGGTGGTTTCTTGGTTATGTGGATGGCTGCTGGCTTTGCTATGTTAGAAGCTGGTATGGTGCGTTCCAAAAGTGTAGCCACACAATGTACAAAGAATATAGGTTTGTATTCAATAGCAGGAATTGCTTTTTGGGTTGTTGGTTATAACCTAATGTACGATGGCGTAGACGGTGGTTTCTTCGGAAGCTTCACAGCTTTCAGTGTTCCGGATCCGTCAGCTGACACCGGAGATTACTCTGCAGCTTCAGACTGGTTCTTCCAAATGGTATTCTGTGCTACAGCTGCTTCTATCGTATCTGGTACACTTGCAGAGCGTATTAAATTAATACCATTCTTTATTTTTGTAGTTATCCTTTGCGGTATTATTTATCCTATACAAGGCGCTTGGCAATGGGGTGGTGGATTCCTCTCAGAACTAGGTTTCAGTGATTTCGCTGGATCTACAATAGTTCACTCAACAGGTGGTTGGGCCGCTCTAATGGGTGCATTAATTCTTGGCTCTCGAGCAGGAAGATACAATGAAGATGGCACGGTCAATGCTATGCCGGGTTCATCCATGCCACTCGCAACTTTAGGTACTTTTATCCTTTGGTTAGGTTGGTTTGGATTTAATGGTGGTTCACAGTTAGCCCTTGGCTCACTTGAAGATGCATCATCTGTATCTAAAATATTCATGAATACCAACCTTGCAGCAGCAGGTGGTGTTGTGGCCGCGATTATACTATCACAAGTGTTGTACAAAAAAGTTGATCTAACAATGGCGCTAAATGGTGCACTAGCTGGTCTTGTTTCTATAACAGCAGAGCCTCTAATGCCTTCACCGTTACTCTCAATTATTATCGGTGGTATAGGTGGTATCATTGTTGTACTTGCAGTACCAATGCTTGATAAGCTAAAAATCGATGATGTCGTTGGTGCAATTCCTGTACATCTACTTGCAGGGATCTGGGGAACATTAGTTGTTCCACTATCAAACGACGGAACAAGTATTGTAACACAGTTTATTGGTGTTATTTCAATAGGTGTCTTCGTGAGTGTCGTCAGTGCAATTGTATGGTTTGTTATGAAATCAACGATTGGTATACGCATTAGTGAAGAAGCCGAACTCGTTGGTGTTGATAAATCTGAATTAGGCATGGATGCATATCCAGACTTTACTAAATCATAATATCTACACCCTTATATTCTCCCAGAAAAAAGGTGGTCATTTTGACCACCTTTTTTTATTAATTATTAACATACGTTTAACCAGATAACCCTATAATAAAAAATTATTTATTACGAGGTTTTATGGTCGCTATCTCACCATTTCAACGCACGCGTGAACTGCTTAAAAACTATTCTGGAAAAGATGATTGGATTGATATGTCTATTGGCTCGCCAAAACATGATATGCCTTCATTTGTTAAAGAAATTATTGATGATAACTTTAGAGAGTTCCAGAATTATCCACCTGCAAATTCTGGTATTAATTTTGGAAAAAATATATCTGCTTGGCTCACACGAAGACACAACCTAAATTCAGATGACTTTGCAGATAATATTTTGCCGATATCAGGATCGAGAGAGGGTCTTTTTTTTGGAAGCTTACTTGCAAAAAGATTACACAATGATAAATCAATATTTATTTTGCCAGATCCTTTTTACCCGGTATATGCAACAGCCGGATATTACACGGAAAGACATAATCTTGCTATCAATGTTTTAGAAAAAGATAATTTTTTTATTGACCTCAGCTTGGTTGAGAATGGCACTTGGTCAAAGACTATCGCATTCTTCCTGTGTTCGCCTTCAAACCCACAGGGGACAATTGCTAGCACACTATATTTAGAGAAGCTATACGAACTATCTCTAAGGTATAATTTTGTCATCATAGCTGATGAGTGCTATTCAGAAATTTACCGCAATGAAGCTCCGCAAAGTATTATTAAAGTAGCAGAAAAAGATAAATTTAAAAATATTTTATCATTTAACTCATTATCCAAAAGATCAAATGCCCCAGGCTTGAGATCTGGCTTCGTTTTTGGTGAAAAAGACCTTATTGATAAATTGTTTAATTTACGAAATGTTTCGTCACCCACCGTACCAATACCGATACAGATAGCTTCTGAGGCATTATGGAATGATGAGAGCCATGTTATTGAGAACAGAAAGCTTTATAACCAAAAATTTGAAATATTCCAAAACAATATAGATAAAAAATTTAATTTTAAGATACCAAGTGGTGGTTTTTTTGTTTGGTTGAAAATATCAGAATTTGGAACTGATGAAGAGGTAACCGCAAAGCTTTGGTCTGCTGGCTTAAAGGTAATACCAGGATCCTATTTATCAGTAAATACCAGTAACAACTCTTCGGCAAATAACTATATAAGAATTGCACTAGTCGGGGAAAATAATGACGTGAAGCGAGCAGTTGGGTTAATTAATACGGTTCTTAATTAATATGAAATTATCTAGTCTAAATTTTATTGAAAGTATACTGCCTCACGGTTTCAGATTATTCATAAGAAAACAAACAAAACGGCTTTTTGGATTTTTGTTATTTTCTATGGTAATTTATCTAATAATATCTCTTATATCTTGGACACCTTATGATCCAAGCTTAAATAACTATAATTCTAATAATATAAATAATATCTTAGGTGCATCAGGAGCGATAGTTTCAGATTTAATGTTACAATTCATAGGCCTTGGCTCATTCATTCTTATTTCAATTCTACTAATTATTAGCCTTGATATGATCATTCAAACAAAAAGAGCTATGGGTATCCCAAGATATATAAAATATCCGATATATTTCCTCACCTGGATAATCTTATTATCAAATATTGATATAACCGATAGTAATTTCTTCAAATCTACAATTAATTGGACCTATCTTGTAGGGGCAGGTGGATTATTAGGAGACTCACTCTCTCAATTAATAGAAGGGGTTGTTACAGCGAATTTTGACGATATATCAGAGAATAATTCGAAGAGGCTCATCTTCTTTATTTCTACTTTAATAATCATGTCTACGTTCTCTCTGAATAAATTAATAGCAAAAATAAATAAAAAAAAGACGCAGAGATTAATAGAGTCTGACCAGATGCACCAACAGGTATCACTCAATAGATCAAATCCGTTAACATTCCTTTTTAGGATCATACAAAAATTATTCCTTAATATAGTGTTGCGTTTTAAATCGTTTTTCTTAAAAAGACAATCTGAAGAGACAAGTTTTGAGGAAATTAGGGATAGCCATGATATTCAAGATGGAGATGATAGTATCGTAATTGGTGAGAGTATTGAGTCGGATATTAGACTGAATATTTACGATAAGCCAAAACCAGTTTCTAAAAAAAGAATTAAAAAAAATGCAGCGAAGGAAAATTTAGATCTTTTTGAGCAAAATCAATTCTCTTTACCATCAGTCAGTCTTTTAAAAATAAACCCTGACAAATATCACGAAAAAACTATAAACCAAGACGAGCTTGAGATGATATCTCAAAAACTATCAAACGTCTTACTGAATTACAAAGTTAATGGAGAGATTACAGATATTAAGCCTGGTCCGGTTGTTACACTTTTTGAGCTAGAACCTTCTCTTGGAACAAAATCGACTAGAGTTGTTGGTTTAGCTGATGATATTGCCATGTCTATGTCTGCGCAGTCTGCAAGAGTTGCCATAATTCCTGGACAAAATAAAATTGGTATTGAACTACCAATCTCGAAAAGAAGTACTGTTTTTTTGAGTGACCTCATACAATCGGAAGAATTTGAAAAATCACCGTACAAACTCACGATCGCGCTAGGGAAAAATATTGGTGGTAAAACAGTTGTGGTTGATTTGGCCCCACTACCACATTTATTAATTGCAGGAACAACAGGCTCCGGTAAATCTGTTGGAATAAACACTATGATCCTCTCACTGCTCTACAAGTACTCTCCAGATGATTGCAAATTAATAATGATTGACCCAAAAATGCTTGAGCTTTCCCTTTATGAGGGAATACCTCATCTTCTCACACCAGTTGTAACAGAGCCTAAAAAAGCAGTTGTAGCATTAAAGTGGGTCGTTAAAGAAATGGAGAAAAGATATAAAAATATGTCAAAAATTGGAGTGAGGGATTTGGAAGGGTATAATAAGAAAATAGCGAGAGAAGGTGGTACAATTAAGACGAAGGTACGAATTGGCTATGATGAAAAAACCGGTAAGCCTAATTACCATAGCGAGGAAATTACCTTGAAGAAAATGCCATTTATAGTCGTAATTGTCGATGAAATGGCAGATTTAATGGCTGTTGCAGGTAAGGATATTGAACACTCTGTGGCACGACTTGGTGCACTAGCGCGAGCAGCTGGTATTCACCTCATAATGGCAACTCAGCGACCATCAACGGATGTTATAAGTGGTATTATTAAAGCCAACTTTCCTGCTAAGATAAGTTTTAAAGTTAGCTCAAAGATTGATAGTCGAGTAGTTTTGGGTGAAGCAGGTGCGGAACAACTTCTTGGTAAAGGTGATATGCTATATGTTGCTGATGGGAATCGAACAACTCGAATACATGGTGCGTTTGTTGAGGATAAAGAAGTAGCTGATGTTGTTAATTATTTAAAAAAACAAGCTTCACCAGATTATATTGAGGAAATTATTGAAGAGCCCGAAGATGCAACTAAAGATCAGGATGAATTTAGTAATATTGATCCACAATTATTCCAAAGAGCTATTGAAGTAATTATTACAGGGAAGAAGGCCTCTACAAGTTATGTACAAAGAAGGCTTAATATTGGCTACAACAAAGCGGCAAATATTATAGAAAAAATGGAGAGTGACGGAATAATTTCTGAACCCGATAGTTATGGCCGAAGAGAAATACTGTTGAATGAACAAAATTTTGACAATATTTAATATTAATTGTCATATATTATCTTCTAGTTAAAAAAATATATGATCAAAATAATTATTACATCCATAGCGCTTCTTCTTATACAAGTAACCCCGTCAAAATCGAGTTTTTTAGATCCTATTCAACTCGAAGCTGTAAACGCAGTTAATGCATATCTTAATAATATCGAGCATATGGAGGGTGATTTCATTCAAATAAATCCAGATACGTCAATATCAGAAGGAAGATTCTACATAAGACGGCCTGGAAAGTTTCGCTTTGATTACACTGACCCTGACTCCCTCCTTGTTGTTTCCGACAGTGTCTGGTTAGGAGTTATTGATAGGGAATTAGATACTCTTGACCGATACCCAATTAGATACTCACCGCACTATGTCCTATTTAAGGATAATGTTAACTTACTCAAAGACGCAAGAATTTTGGGTATTGATTTTTACGAAAAATTTCTCGTCTTATCCATTGAAGGCCTTACAGATGAGGAAATTGGTGAAATTACCCTTCATTTTCATGTCCGAGACAATATAACAGAATCAAATACAAACTTAGAATTATACGAGTGGTATATAATTGACGCTCAAGGCTTAGAGACTAATGTAAAACTCTCTAATGTTATTCATGACAAAATTGCTGAAAATAGTTATTTTCTGGTCAAAAAAAATAAATGATTAAGAAAAATCTCAAAGTCATTAGTTGGAACATTAATAGTATCCGCATTAGACTTGAGCAATTAAAAAAAATTGTTGAGGAATTGGATCCAGACATAATTTGTTTACAGGAAACAAAGTGTGAAAATGATAAATTTCCCTTAGCCTCAGTTCAAGATCTTGGTTACAAATACGTCGTACATAGGGGCCAAGCATCTTATAACGGCGTTGCAATAATTTCGAGAATCAAGTTCATAAATCTAATCGAAAAGAATTTTTGTGATAAGAATGATTGCCGTTACATTGGTGCAGAGTTTAGTTTAGGTGTAAAAAATAAAAGTCTAAAATTACATAACTTTTATGTTCCCGCAGGAGGTGACGAACCAGATATTAATATAAATCCAAAATTTAAACATAAACTAGATTTTTTAGATGAAATGCAAGTTTACTTGAAGGATCAAGTCGCCGATAATCAATACCATGTCATGGTTGGTGATATGAATATTGCACCCCATGAAAATGACGTATGGTCAGACAAACAACTTAGAAATGTTGTGAGTCATACCGATATTGAAAGATCAAAGATATTAGAAATTATTAGTACACAAAATTTTTGTGACGTTTTAAGACACTTTGCAGATGAAGACGAGAAAGTCTATTCATGGTGGAGCTACCGTAACCGAGATTGGAAGAAGTCTAATCGTGGACGACGCCTAGACCATATATGGGTGACAGACAATTTATTGAAATTTTATATGGAGCATCACATTTTTCAAATAGCTAGAGATTTTGAAAGGCCCTCTGACCACGTCCCAATATCTATTGACTTACTCATTAAAGATATATCGTAACTTATTGACCTATAACGGCATTGAGACTGACTACCTTCTTATTGAGGTCACTGATAATTTTAGTTTTTAAATTTCTATTGAAATCAGGAAATTCTTGAAGAAGCTTATCGAATAATTCTCTGTTTATCACCATAGCCAAACCTTTTGTGCCAGCAATCAAAGCATCCTTTGGGTAAGTGTTATTTATTAATGATAGCAGACCAACTACAGAACCCGCCTTTAATTCGATAGGGCTCGTTTTTTTTTGGATGAATGCTTTACCCTCTAGAATAACAACGCATTTAATGCTTTTTTCACCTGACTTTATGATCAGATCGCCAGTTGAATATTCTATCTTTTCTGAAGTAAATGCTAAAGTATTCAGAAAGCTATCAGTTTGCATCCCGAAGCTTTCTGTTTTCTTTAAAATTTTTATAATTTGATTTATGTTCATGATCGCGAGCCAAATATTTCGCTGCCGACCCTTACATGGGTAGCGCCAAATTGAATTGCCTTTTCAAAATCTGAACTCATCCCCATTGAGAGATATTTGATTTGAAACTTGTCCGCAATTTTTTTCAATAATGCAAAATATGGTGAAGGTTCCTCTTCATAAGGTGGAATACACATTAATCCATTAAAGTCTATTTTATCAAAATATCTTTTCTGTTGCATTAAATCACTTATTTCATCTTGAGCTAAGCCGTATTTTTGTGGTTCATCACCCAAATTTAGCTCAATAAAGAATTCTTTTGTAACTACAGAAGGCTCATTAATATGTTTTGTGAGCTCAGTGACTATTTTTTGGGAGTCCAGGGTATGGATCGTATTAAATATCTCAAGTGCCTTCTTTACCTTATTCGTTTGTAGATGACCAATCAGGTGCAAATTGATTTCATCATTACTTTTCTTCAAATCTACCCACTTATGTTCGGCTTCTTGGACTCTGTTCTCACCAAAATCTCTGTGACCTAACATAATGAGAGGTAGAATTTCTGAGGAGTCAAACGTTTTTGTAACAACAATTAAATTAATTTCATTCATGTCTCGGCCAACGCTTTGTGCTGCAACTTTTATGCGTTCCTTAACGCTATAAAAATTCTGAATAATTTCATCGTGTGAGAATGTTGATTTTGAGTACATGTTTCTATTTTATTTCAATAGTAACGTTTTTACAAAAAAAAAGGGTGGTCGAAACCACCCCTTTTTAAGTAAATAAACTTTTGGTTTATTAATTAGAACCCAACTGTTAGAGCAATTTCTGCTGTGTATGTTGAGTTTGAACCTGCACCTGCAGCTTGTGAGAATAGATCTGCATCTGTTTGAATGAATTCAAGAGATAGATCAACACCATCACCTAGTGCTGTTTCAGCTGTGAAGTTAACTGCTGTAGTTTCGTCTTCTTCACCACCTAGTTCAAATTCTAATGTTTGGATTGCATAACCTGCACCAATTGTGTAGTCACCAACTGATGTTTCAACACCAAAGCCCATTGTAGTTCTGTCAGCTTGGTCTGAATCAATTGTTGAGTAACCAGCAGATAGTGTTAGGTCTGATACTGGCATTTCTGCACCGATCGCAATTGTGTCCATGTCACCGCATACAGAGTCACCGTATACT
>MDSV01144768.1_pt1 | contig 11823 bp, 8 predicted proteins | sample 810851 | NCBI WGS metagenome assembly MDSV01 (sample SAMN05326640, study PRJNA326480) | marine metagenome | isolation source: seawater | place: Atlantic Ocean: North East | collected 2012 | reverse complement strand
CATGGCGAAACTCGATGGCGCCATTCCCATTGGGCCGGTACAAACCATGGCGGATATTTATGCCGACCCCCACGTGCAGGCGCGGGGCATGTTAGAAACTTGTTCGCCCGCTGGCGACAACCCAGACATCGCCTTGGCGGCCAGTCCAATTAAATTTTCCGCAACGCCAACGACTTTGTACCAGCGACCGCCAACTCTCGGCGAGCATAACGCTGAGGTTTTGGCGGAATTTGGTATCGAGCCACCTGAGCGAAACGGCTGATATTTGGAATCTAGTCGCAACGCGGCAAATGATTTAGCGTTGACGTTTTGGGTAAGGAGATATCGATGCAAACACTGGTCGATCCATTGAAGCGCGCACTGCAAATTAGGCCAAACGCGCTGGCCTTCATCGATGGTGAGCGTGAGGTAACCTTTGCAGAGTTTGATCAGCGCTGCGGCAAGCTGGTCAGCGCGCTGCGCGCCTTGGGCGCCGAATCAGGTGCCCGGGTTGCCATTCTGGCGAACAACAGCTCGCAGTATTTTGAGGCCTATGTCGGCATTCCCGCTGGGGGCATGGTGGTGGTGCCTCTAAATACGCGGCATGCCACACCTGAGCTTGTGTATGCGCTGAAAGACTCTGGGGCGAACATTTTGATTACGGACCGCACCGACGTGGGTGAGTTAGCCGACGTGGTCGAGCATGTGATCATGCTGCCCGATGCATACGAAACCTTGTTAGCGACTGTTGAACCTGCGGAGTTGGGCGAGGGCGTTGCAGAGACAGACCTTGCCGGCCTGTTCTACACCGGTGGCACCACAGGGGCGAGCAAGGGTGTGATGTTGACCCACCGCAACTTAATCGCTAACGCGCAGCATTGGTTAGCGATGGTGCCGCAGAACGAGCACGACCGCTCCTTGGTCATGGCACCCATGTTCCACGCTGCGGGTTCAAACGGCATCCTCGCCGCGATTTGGCAGGGCGCATTGCAGGTGCCGCTTGGCACCTTTGATCCCTCTGCGGTGCTGGATTTAATCGAAAAACATCGCATCAACATCACCCTTGGCGTGCCCTCAATGTTGGCGGCCATTGCCGAAGAGCAGCACGCGAACCCTCGCGACGTTAGCAGCCTTGATGTGCTCATCCACGGCGGCTCGCCTATTGCTACGGAGGTCGTTCGGCGCAGTTGCAGCGCGTTTCCATCCACCCAACTCATTGAAGTTTACGGTGCCACAGAAACGTCCCCCTTGGTGGCGCTGCTTGGCAATGAAGAAACGTTGATGGACGACCCGCTGGCGAGAAGCTGCGGTCGCGCCGTGATGGGTTGCAGCGTCAGCATTAAAGATGCCGACGGCTGCGAGCTACCCTGCGGCGAGGTCGGTGAGGTAGTGGTTTGCGGTACCAACGTTATGAAGGGTTATTGGAACAAGCCTGAGCAAACCGCCTCGGTACTCAAGCACGGGGGTTACTACACCGGTGACATGGGCTATCTCGATGACGACGGCTATTTATTCTTAGTGGATCGCTCAAAAGACATGATCGTCAGCGGCGGTGAAAACGTCTACTCCACTGAGGTGGAAGATGTACTTTATCGCCACCCCGCAGTGCTTGAGGCGGCGGTATTTGGGGTGCCAGATGACAAGTGGGGCGAGGCGGTATATGCCATCGTCGTGCCCCGGCCAGAGAGCGCTCAGACCGACCCCGCAGAACTCATCGCCTTTTGCCGCGAGCATATTGGGGGATACAAGGTTCCTAAGGGGATTGATATACAGCATGAACCCCTGCCAAAGTCCGGGCCTGGAAAGGTACTCAAGCGCGAACTTCGCGCACCGTTTTGGGCAGGCACAGATCGCGAAGTTAATTAGCGCGAATCGTTACCAGGGAGGCGGCTATGAAAGAACTGTTTGACCGTATTTTCGAGCGCAACCGACTCAATCGTCGACTGCACTGGACGACTATCGCCTCAGAGAAAATCCTTCTCGCCATTATTGGTCTGCTAGCTGTTATCGCTAGCGCCCAATACATTTGGGGTATGTTCCAGGTGGGCGAGATCAACTTAGCCGACCTATTCTTGCTGTTCATCTACGTCGAGATTATCGGCATGATCGGCGCGTTCTATTCCACCAACCGCATACCGGTGACTCTGCCGATAATCATCGCCATCACCGCGCTGTGCCGGCTCATCATCATGCAGAGCAAGGATATGCAGGCGCTAACTCTCATCGCGGAGGCGGGCGCTGTGCTGATTTTGAGCTCCGCTGCCTACCTGATGAGTCTGAAAGATAAACTCAGCCAAGATAAGTTGGAGCAAGAAGAGCTAGAGCTTGCGCGGGAGGAAGCGGAAGCACCCATCAAAAAAGACGATTAGCCAGTTTTCTGGCGTCTTTGATGGTAAGTGCTTATTGGGTCGTCTGATGCAAACAATGACACGATTAGCCCTTGTCGATTAGCCTGGTCCTGATCCGGCTAGGTAAGACGCTTGTTGGTCGAGAGGCAAGTTTTCAAATCATCAGTTCTTTATTCAGAGGCTACTTGTGTGTTCTGGTAGGACGAACCGATGCTCAGACCCGGTACTCAAGCACTTCAAACATTTCTATTACCTCTGCTCAGCCTTTCCAATAGCCAAGCAGTCGCATAAGCCAATGGCCAAACGGCGCTTCGATTAAACCTCAAGTGCCAGATGAAGTGATCGCGAGATTAAGGACACTCACAGATTCAGGTGATCCTAGGCTGCCAGCTTGGCACAATCGCGAGAGCCTATTCGAGTGACATTCTCGAATGCTAATTCGCATGGGGGGGAGCAATGGCGAATTTCTCAGATCAAGAACTCGATAGCAGTGCAAGTGCTGGCAACGGTTTGCTCAGTCGTCGGCAGTGGTTGCGGCTGGGTGCTGGTGGTGCAGCGGCTTCGCTAGTGACGCCGGTTTGGGCGGCGGGTGGCACCAGCGTTGAGCCATGGCGCAGCGGTTCGGGTGCACCGCCATCCCAATATGGCGATCAACCGTCCTTAGCTTCGCTCAAGCGCGAACAGATATCGGCCCATCCCTTTGGTCCCCAGGCTGGAGCTTCCTCAACACCGCTGCAGCTTCTCAACGGCACCATTACACCCAATGGCCTGCACTTTGAGCGCCATCACAGCGGCATACCCGAGATTGAACCTAGTGCTCACAGGCTCACTATTCATGGCTTGGTAAAGCAGCCACTGAGTTTCGATTACGAAGCCTTGCTGCGGTATCCCATGGTCAGCCGGGTGCTGTTTATGGAGTGCTCTGGTAACAGCTACCGAAACACGTTTACCACGGTACTGGATGAAACCGCAGGCGGTCTAAATGGACTGGTCTCTTGCGCCGAGTGGACAGGTATTCCACTGCATTATTTGCTCGACGAAGCAGGTCTTGATGCTTCTGCCACATGGATGGTCGCCGAGGGCGCAGATGCTGCCGGCATGAATCGTAGTGTGCCTCTATCGCTGGCGACGTCAGATGCGATGCTGGCGCTGTATCAAAACGGTGAACCGCTGCGGCGATCCCAGGGTTTTCCAATGCGTTTATTGGTGCCGGGCTGCGAGGGCAATTTGAGCGTTAAGTGGTTGCGCAGCCTCAAGGTGATGAATCAGCCCGCGCATACCCGTGAAGAAACCAGCAAGTACACCGATCTGCAACTCGACGGCGTGGCGTGGCAGTTCTCTCTGCGGATGGGGGTTAAATCGGTGATTACATCGCCCTCGGGCCAAATGCAGTTGCCAGAAAAAGGCGTGTTTGAAATCTCGGGGCTCGCGTGGTCTGGTCATGGCAGTGTGAGGGCGGTTGAGGTCAGCGCTGATGGCGGACGCTCTTGGACCGAGGCGGTCATTCAGTCAGAGGTAGGCAAGCACAAACCGGTGCGATTTCGCATTCCTTGGCGCTGGAACGGCCAGCCTGCTGTGCTGCAAAGCAGAGCAGTGGACAGTGCCGGTAATGTGCAACCGACTAGGAGTCAGGCTCTGCAGAATGTTGCCCCGGGGTTTAGCTACCATTACAACGGTATTCAAAGCTGGCGGGTGAATGCCGAGGGCCGGGTGAGTAATGTGCATGCGTAAGTTCACTTGGTTGTTTTTGTTTGCACTGCTTGGTGTGCTGAACTCAGCCCAAGCAGAGCTGGGGCACCGCCTGCTGCCTGCTCTAGGCGTTAACGCTGCAACTGACTACGAGTCAGTTGTAGCGAGCGACGGTTCCGGTCTGCCTTTGGGTAGCGGCAGCGTTATCGTCGGCAAAGAAATCTATGGGACCCAATGCGCAGCCTGCCATGGCCTAGACGGTCGCATGCGCGGCAACGCTCTCGCTGGTGGCGAAGGCACTCTCGCGAGCACCAATGCGCTGAAAACGGTGGGAAGCTATTGGCCCTATGCGACAACGTTGTTCGATTACATTCAGCGAGCCATGCCCTACGGCAATGAAAAGTCGCTCAGCGATGACCAGGTGTTCGCGGTAACCGCCTATGTACTGCATATGAATGGTCTGCTGGCGGCGGACGCAAGGCTGACTGCTGCAACACTGGTAGAAATTCGAATGCCGAATCGGCAGGGTTTTCGCCCCGCGCCGTGATTGCGGTGGATTACGCCTTTCGTCTCACCCTATGAGTCGCTCCGCCTAGATCGACAGATCGTTGAGGTTGTAATCCTTAATGACCCGCTGCCAGGTGTCGTCGCTAAAACGCAGCTCTTCTTCTAGTCCTGACAGAGGCTGATAGTCAAACCGCGATTCCTCTGGATAAAACTGTCCCCTGGCGTCGATGGCCACACCCACTACCTGGGAGCGTTTGGCGATGCGGGCCTCGTCATACACCACCGCTTCTGATTCGCTCAAGGCGCCCGTGGCGCCCAGCACCGAGCTGCGCTTGTGGAAGCCAAAGGTTAGTGAAATGCGTAAATCCTCAGATGTGTTGGCAAAGGAGCCGTGCAGGGCTTGGCGATTCACGATGGTCACGTCGCCTGCCTTGCAATGCAGCGGCACGGCGTCGGGCAGTTGCTCAACGCCTTGGTTGGCTGCGACCCGAGCCTTGATATCAATTTTTCCTTCCTGATGCGTGCCGGGGACCACCCACAGACAGCTGCGGGCGGTGGTGTCGAAAAGCTGCACCTGAAAATTAAAACCGTGGATGCTGGAATCCCACTTGGGTTTGTTCCAGTGGGTAACGCCGTCTTGATGCCATGATACAGATCCGCCTCTTCCCGGCTGTTTAATAAATATCGCATCGTTGTAGGGAACGAAGTCATCACCATTGATTGAAGCGGCCACCGAGAGAAGGTCAGGGTGTCCATATAAACGCAGTCCGCTAGGCATGGTTTGACACATCCCGCTCATGATGAAGACCACTTTATTTGGCGCCCGACCTGCGGCAATGGGTTGCGTCATTTGTGTCGGATGCCGACCATTCAGCGCCTTGGTGCCACCCCAGGGATCGGCCAGCGGCTGAATCATCGAGTACACCGGGCGGGCAAACTCTTGGCCGAAAGCGGGCCGACCTTGGTGATCGACTTTTGCGCCATTATCGACAGGTGCGCGATCCAGTAACCAATCCATGTCCGCTCGAAGCAGATCAATTTCTGCTTGCTTGATGGCGCCTTCAAAAATGTAGAACCCCGTTCGTTCATAGGCTTCGATAATGTCTGGCGTTAGCTTGCCGTTAGCACCTAGGGTGAGTGGACCTCGATTGCCCAACGCCTTGGCGCGTGTGACGCCATCGGCGACATATTGTGTCATCGTCTCGGCGTGCTGTTCAGCAGTCGGTGCAGCGTTCATAGGAATCCCTTGTGTTACCCCGTTTAACTAGATAGCACAAATACGGTTCTTTTCCACGTCCCCGTTATGCTTGCATCATCTGTTTTTCGCGATGATGCTGAAATTCGAAGAGGAGACGCTATGCAAGAACTACTACCCGGTCGGCTCGGCGACCCAAATATGACGTTGTTGACCGATCCTAGAATGGACCCACGTGTGGCTCAGCTTTTGGCTGTGGCCGGCGATCTTGTCGATGATATTGAATCGCCGGGCCCTGATGCTGGTTACGAAGAGATTTTGGCTTACTGTCGCGAAGTAGAAGGCACTATTGCTCTCCAACACCCATTGGCCGAGGCCGCGATGCCGGATTTCAGCGATGTGCGTCAGTACCAAGAGACCATTCAGGGTATCGACGGTAACGACATCACGCTCTATATCCACGAGCCGATAAATCGCGAAGGCCCCTTGCCCTGTGTTTTTCATACTCACGGCGGCGGCATGGTGATATTAACCGCCAAAGATCCCAACTTTGTGCGGTGGCGAAACGCGCTAGCGCAAAGTGGTTTGGTCGTCGTTGGCGTGGAGTTTCGCAACGGTGGAGGAGCGTTGGGCAACCATCCCTTTCCGGCGGGGTTGAATGATTGCGACAGCGCCCTGCAGTGGACAAACGCTCAGCGTGAACAGCTGGGTATTTCTGCCATTGTCATGTCCGGTGAATCTGGCGGCGGCAACTTGGCCTTGGCCACCACGCTTCAGGCGAAACGCGCGGGTCGTATTGGCAGTATTCAAGGCGTTTACGCCATGTGTCCTTACATTTTTGGCGCATATGCCAATCCACCCGGGCGCCTGCTGTCACTGCAGGAAAACGATGGCTACACCCTTGATTGCGCGATGATGAGTATGCTGGCGAAAGCCTATGACCCTGATCTTGCTAATGCCAAAAATCCATTGGCATGGCCGTATCACGCTACGGTTGAGGAACTAGCGGACCTGCCGCCACATATTATATCCGTCAATGAGCTTGACCCGCTGCGCGACGAGGGGCTCGTGTTTTTCCGCAAGCTTCTTGCGGCGGGTAATTCGGCGACAGCGCGTCTTGTTCCAGCCACCAATCATGCGGGAGATATGGGCTTTCCCGATGTGGCGCCAGAGCCCTATCACGAAACACTTAGGTCACTGCGAAATTTTGCCTACGCGTGTGCATAGCGTTTATGCGGTGATGCGCAGCGCTGACTAGGTTCGACCGCCATCGATGGTGAAGTTCTGACCGGTAATCATACTGCTGTCATCTGATGCCAAGAAAAGGGCCAGGCTCGCGACATCTTCAGGCATCAGCCTTTTGGGCAGCGCTACTTGCTCCATCCAGTCCGCCTCCTCTGCTGGCGTCAGCCAGGTGGCGAGTTGCCGCTGGGTAACCACCCAGCCCGGCGATATGACATTGACCCGCACCATGTCTGCGCCGTAATCCTTAGCCAAAGCCTTGGTCATGCCGATGAGGCCCGCTTTGGCACTGACGTAACCGGGCATGTTGCTGGGGCCAAGTATTGCGTTAATCGAGCTAAAGTTGATGATTGCGCCACCACCATTGCGTGCCATTATCGGCGCCGCGGTTTGCGCCGCAAAAAATGCTGGGTCGAGATTGATCGCCAAGCAGTCGCGCCACTGGCCGGGAGTCATATCGCCGGGCACGTGACGCATGTCGTTGGCGGCGTTGTTAATCAGCACGCCAAGCTTGGTACGTTCGTTGGCGTCAGTTACCGCCTGTTGCAGAGCATCTGTGTCGGTAATATCAAGGCGGTGGAATGTCACCCGATCACCTAATTTGGCAACCAATGCGTCGCCGGCTTCTTGTTGCAAATCGACAAACGTCACCTGTGCATTTTGTTCGGCAAAGGCGCGCACCAATTCAGCACCTATGCCGGTCGCGCCGCCGGTGATGAAGATGCCTTGGTCGACGAGGCTTGGATATCGGGCACCGTTCTGCATGTGCTGGACTCTTTTTGGTTATGATCAAATCCGCTAGGCGATGATCAGTTTACGGTTTCTGAGCAGAATCTGTGAATTCTGTGGACTGGGCTATCGCCTTCACTAATTTTGCTGGAGTAACAAGGCGCGGTCATGAACCTCAAAATGCATCGGGCTTGGCTAACCCCGGAAATTACGTCCCAAGGCAGAATGCCTGCCCATACACCGCTGTGCAGTTGGCGCAGTGAAGGGGCAGCGCGACGCGATGAGATCAGCGATTCCTGTGTGAGCCTTGATGGCCAATGGCAGTTTGAGCTTTTCTCTCGTCCGGAAGATGTGCCTGACAACTGGCCAGTGCAAACCCAGGCCTGTGCCAACCCTACCTCCACCATTGCCGTGCCCGGCAACTGGCAGCTACAGGGCTTTGATCGGCCCATCTATACCAATGTGCAGTATCCCTTCCCTTGTGACCCGCCCAAGGTGCCGGAGCAAAACCCTACCGGCTGTTACCTACGGAGCTTCTCCCTAGATGAGGGTTGGCTGCGAGGCCAACAGGTTCGCGTCATTCTTGATGGTGTTGATAGCGCGTTCTATCTGTGGTGCAACGATGTTTGGGTGGGGTATTCCCAAGACAGTCGCTTGCCAGCGGAGTTTGATCTCACTGACTATCTGCACGCTGGCGGGAACACGCTGAAGCTCGTCGTGCTGCGCTATTGCGATGGCAGCTATCTTGAAGATCAGGATATGTGGAACCTCAGCGGCATATATCGTTCCGTGACATTGCTGCGAAAACCTCAGGCTCGCATCACCGATTTACGCGTGACGGCGAGTCTGGATGATCGATATGAGGACGGCATGCTCAACGTTCAGGTCAGTACCGAGGGCGCTCGGGACTGCCAGATAGCACTAGGCCTCTATGACACGACAGACCTCGTCCGTTCAATGATTCCGGATACGCCTGAAAATATGGCCACGCGGCAGATCGACGAAAGAGGCGGATACGCCGATCGCTGCGAGATCATCCATCGTATTGCCTCGCCCCGAGCTTGGAGCGCTGAACAGCCAGCACTGTATCGACTCACCGTATCGCTGCTGAGTGCAGATGGTGAGGTGATTGAGGTTGAAGCCTTCGATGTGGGTTTTCGCACGGTGGAAATCATTGCTGGCCAGCTATGCCTGAATGGCCAGCCCTTGCTGATTCGCGGCGTAAATAAACACGAACACGACCCTGCCACAGGCCACTTTGAACATATTGCCGATGTCGAGCGAGATCTGCGTCGTATGAAGCAGCACAATTTTAACGCCGTGCGCTGCTCGCATTATCCACATCAGCCGGGGTTTTATCGGCTGTGTGATCGACTGGGTATGTATGTCGTCGATGAAGCCAATATCGAAACCCACGGCATGAAGCCCATGGGTGCACTGGCCGATGATCCGGTTTGGGCCTCAGCGTTTTTGGAGCGGATGACTCGCATGGTTGCCCGCGACTATAACCACCCCAGCGTTATTGTCTGGTCGCTAGGTAACGAGAGCGGCTACGGCGCCGCCCACGACGCCATGTACCACTGGACCAAGCGCGCTGATCCCTCGCGACCTATTCAATACGAAGGCGGCGGCTCGGCAACCCCTGCGACAGACGTCATTTGTCCTATGTATGCCCGCACGGACAGCGATATGCCTCAAGGCGCCGATCTGGATCCTAAACCTGGGTTGATCAAATGGGCCGGGCTCGGTGACGAAAACCGACCGCTGATTTTGTGTGAATACGCCCATGCGATGGGCAATAGCTTGGGTAATTTTGCTGACTACTGGGATGCCTTTCGTCGCTATCCCAGGCTGCAAGGTGGCTTTATCTGGGATTGGGTGGATCAAGGTCTGAATAAAACGCTCAGCGATGGCCGAGTGGTGTGGGCCTACGGCGGTGACTTTGGTGACGAACCCAACGACCGCCAATTCTGCATCAACGGCCTCGTGTTTCCTGATCGCACGGCGCACCCCACGTTGTTGGAGGCCAAGCGCTGTCAGCAACCCTTCACGGCCCGACTCAGTTCCCGAGGCGGAATTAGCATTCGGGTAACTAGCGAGTACGCCTTTCGCGCAACAGACAATGAGCACCTGTATTGGCAACAGGTGAATGAAGCTGGGGTGGTGGCCACTGGTGACTTCGTCCTAGCACTGCCGCCGGGGGGGAGCCATAAATTTGCCCTGTCGGACGTTGCGCATCTGGGAGAGGCAGCCAGTTGGCTCAATGTGTGGATTTGTCAGCCACAGGCCACGGCCTGGTCCCAGGCGAATCACGAGGTGGCGCGGTGGCAGTTTGAGTTAGCCGGTGCACCTGTTTTCGCATCCTTGCCCATATCCTGCGCCTTGGTTGAAGAAAACGCCCAGGGGTTTGCTGTGTCCGCAGGCGACAGTCATTGGCTGATTGATCGATCCACAGGGTTGCTGAGCAGCTGGTTTAAAAACGGCGAGCAACAGCTCGTCAGCCCGCTGAAAGATAACTTTGTGCGCGCACCGCTGGATAACGACATAGGCGTGAGTGAAGCCGACCGCTTAGACCCGCGTTCTTGGCTGGCGCGCTGGCAGGCGGCAGGTTTGTATGAGCTACAGCCCCGATGTTTGGAGATCAGCACGGCGGGAAATTCAGTTACCGCAACCCACGGCTACTACCATGAAGGGGTGCTGCTTATTCAAAGTCGTTGGGAACATCAGTTCAGCAGCGATGGCGAGTTGAACCTGCGTGTGGTGGTGAGCGTTGCCGGCCATTTGCCACCTTTGCCCAGAGTGGGTGCTTATCTGCAATTGAAGCCCGTCGAGGAAGTCTGCTGGTTTGGCCGCGGGCCTCACGAGAATTATCCAGACCGCCTAAGCAGCGCCGATATTGGCGACTGGCGGGCTGCCGTCGGCGACATGCATACCCCCTATGTTTTTCCCTGTGAAAATGGCCTGCGATGCGATGTTTCGCGGCTGCAGGTAGGAGATGCCAGTGTGCGAGGTCACTTTCATTTTGGTATCAGCCCGTATGGTTTTGAGCAGCTTATGGCGGCTACCCACGACCATCAGTTGGTGAGCGAATCGCATTTACATCTGTGCATCGATGGCTTCCACATGGGCGTTGGCGGCGATGATTCATGGACGCCCAGTACAAAGCCTAGGTATTTGCTGGATGCGCCGGAATACGCCTGGGCGTTTACCTTGCAATAGTGACTCAACAGTTTAAAACAAATGGCTTTGCCCAGCGGGGTACATGAAGGCCTGCGGAATCTGTAAATTGCGATTGGAACATCGATAAAGGTCCGTAAACACCGATAGAAGGGAGAGGGATATGCGAGATTTTAGGTCAAAGGTCGCCGTGATTACCGGCGCGGGCTCCGGAATGGGACGATACTTAGCCGTATTGTTAGCAAAGTCAGGCTGTGATGTGGTGATTTGTGACGTCAACGAAGACACCCTTGCAGGCACGGCGAGCATGCTCAAGAACTACAACGTCGCGGTTTCCAGCCACTTGTTGGATGTGGGTGATGAAGAGGCCATTAAGGCGCTGCCGGAGAAAGTCATTGCCCAACACGGCAAGGTAGATCTGGTATTTAACAACGCTGGCATCACAATTGATTCGGAGTTTGCCAGCATGCCGGAGCCAGACTGGGACAAGGTCATGGACGTAAACCTGCATGGCGTCATCAACATGACCCGGGCGTTTTTGCCTTATCTGAAAGATCGTCCAGAAGCCGCGGTGGTCAATACGTCGTCGATCTTCGGCATGATTGCGGTGCCTCGCCAGAGTGTGTATCACGCGACCAAGTTCGCCGTGCGCGGTTTCACCGAGAGCCTTGTAAAAGAGATGAAAGGCACCTCTGTCCAAGTGCACTGCGTGCACCCGGGACACATTGGCACCAACATTCTTACTGCTGCGAAAGTCAATCGCGCGGCAGGAGAAAGCGCGCCGTCTGGCTTGCTGGGGAAAGCCAACGCTACCCACGAAGAACAGGGCAGGGCGTTTCGAGAACACGGGATGCATGCCAGCCGTGCGGCCCAAGTAATCTTGGATGGCGTGCGCAAACGGCGTAGTCGTATCTTTATCGGTATGGACGCCAAGCTGACCGATCTCGCGCAACGGCT
>MDSV01218536.1_pt1 | contig 11825 bp, 7 predicted proteins | sample 810851 | NCBI WGS metagenome assembly MDSV01 (sample SAMN05326640, study PRJNA326480) | marine metagenome | isolation source: seawater | place: Atlantic Ocean: North East | collected 2012 | reverse complement strand
ACCTAACTGTACTGCTTCAAGCAAGCGATATGTCGTTAAACGATGCGCTTAACGTGTTGCGTGAGCGTCATAAGTAATTTACGAGTGCGCTAATTTTTTATCTAAAATGCCCTTCGCGTTTTTGCGCTAAGGGCATTTTTATCTACTTAAATGTTACTTCTCAATTTCCCTTACCACTTGTCCATAAGCCAGCAGTGCGAACAGCCCTGTTCCGCCAACGATATTCCCGAGCAATGTAGCGCCGATTAGAGAAACGGTTTCGATAATAGTTATCTTATCTTGTAGTGCTAACAAGAAGAGCTCTGTTGAGCCGGCAATTACGTGCGTAAAATTACCTACAGCAATTAAATAGGTAAAAATCACAATCATGAATATTTGGGAATGCTTAACCGAAGGCTTCATCCACACGATAGCGGCGATAATAAATCCAGACGTAATACCGTAAGAAAAAGCGTCTGACGGTGATAACTTGGCATAATGCTCAGATATAGCAGTCATTCCTTCTACCAGCTCTGGAGGCACAGCTTGCAGGGTATAGCTAAATAATGCAGCTAGAAAGGTGCCGAACATATTAGCGGCGAAAACAATAGACCACAGACGCGCAATACAAAATCCCATATTTAACGATGGCTTGCTTAATAGCGGAAGAATGACCGAAAGCGTATTTTCGGTGAAAAGCTGTAGTCGACCAACGATAACCAACACGAACCCGACGGTGTAGCCCAAATTCTCAATAACAAACTGATTGGGAGAATTTGCAAAGAGGTGATGCAGAATGCCTTCGGCTAGGATTGAAATCGATATACCGATACCTGCTGCAACCCCTGACCACCATAACGACATTATAGGGCGCTGAAGTTCCTCAAGCCCTTCCCTATGTACAATGGCGTACAAAGAAACAGAATTTAAGCTTTGGTTATCTCTTACATCCTTTTCTTCGGTATGACTCAACGCCACATCTTGCTGTCTGTCACCCGAATCCTTAGCATCTTTAGCCATCAACCTCTCCAGCTTTTCTCATTTTTTTACGTCATTTGTATACGCAGCTAAAGATAATACGTAAGGCACGCTTGTTTTTGGTCAAAAACACCTCTTCATGCATTAACGTATTAGGGCCAATACAAAGGTATAAAAACCAAAACAACAAAGATGAATAGACAACTGACGTTATAGAACGAATTATGTACAATGCGTATCGCTACCTTAATCGTGCAATATCCACCAAATAATTCGGATTGTCCCGCTAAAAATCGCAAAAATGTACTATGTTCAGTACTGGTCTCTTTTTAACCAAAGTTGTTTTTATAAATGAAAAAAAGTCATTCTCTTTCTTCCAAGCTTATGTCTGTTGTTGGCATGCTTTTTATACTCCTCGCCGCAGTGTTTATTTGTGTGAGTTATCTTTTACTTGAGCGGACAGAAAAAGAAATAGACCAGCATGTTAATCAAGAAATTGTAGACCAGATACAGAAGACTGTATCTGCCAAGGCATCTCAATATGCAGCGCAAACGGAAGCACTTATTAACAGTGCACATATCTTGCCAAACGCGTTAGCGGCTCAACTTACTAAAAGCATAGAAGCGAGTGATTCGCTGTCATTGAGCCGCGAACAGACCGAGCGCTTAGTTGAAAGTATGTTGGGTACGAATTTAACCTCAAGCGTTTATGCGCAGTTTGAAACAAACAGGTTTGACGGTAAAGCTTCTGAAAACATAAGCGGTAAGTCTCATTCAACGCCAGGAACAGGCAGCTTCGAGGTTTATTTTATTCGAGGAACGAACGGCGCTGCTGAGCAGATAGCAATTACTGATCCCGAGCTAAAGCATGATACAACGCTTGATGAATTCGGGTTTAGAGCAGCTGAATGGTATTTGTGTAATGAAGAAACACGTAAGCCCTGCGTTTCTAACCCTTATCAGTACGAAATTCGCGAAGGCTATACCGAGTTAATGACTAGTCTAACTGTTCCTGTTATCGCAAATAACCAATTCCGCGGCGTAGTTGGAACCGATCTAAACCTTCCTATTATTCAAAAGCGAGCTGAAAGCCTCAAAGCTTCGCTCTATGACGGTAATGCTGAGGTTTACGTTGTCAGTCAAAACGGTTTAGTCGTTGCTGCAACCAATGCAAAGGACAAACTGGCTCGACCATTCACTGAGGTTTTTAGTGATAAAGCCAAATCAAACATGCTGTTAAGTGCAAAACAACAGTCTGGACTTATTGAAAACGATGGCATGTTGTATGTCACTCAAGACATATCACTACCCCTTGCGGATGTGAAATGGAAAATGATCGTTGGCGTGAGTAAAACACATGCAATGGCGCCGGTTACCTCCCTCGAATCGATGATTTCTTCAGCAGTGACGTCACTGCTATCGACACAACTTATCGTGGCGATAATATGTACAGCTGTTGCACTTGCCCTCGTTTTTGTATTTACAAAAAGTATCATCCAACCCGTACGTCAAGTCGCTGAGCGAATGGAAGAACTCGCTGGACAGGGTGGAGATTTAACGCAAAATATTCACGTGCATTCGCACGCGGAACTCATTCAGTTAAGTGAAGCGTTCAATCTCTTTAAGGAGCGCGTTCGGGAGCTCCTTGATCAAGCCAAACAGTCGTGTGCTCAGGTCATTGAGCAAAGTGGAGAAACGCAGCGCCACACCGAAAGTACAAACTCACTAATCCAAGTACAGCAGGCTGAAATAGACAGTGTCGTTACCGCTATTACTGAAATGTCTCAAACCGCGCAAGAGGTAGCGAGAACAGCTGCCGATGCAGCTGATAATGCAGATAACGCTACCAATTCAGTGAAACAAACGGAAAGCGAGATTTCAGAATCGACACACTCGGTGACAGAGCTATCTAAAGAGATGCAAAACGCATCGGATGCGGTTCAAGCGGTGTCTCAGCGAAGTGCTGACATCAAAAAGATTCTTGACGTTATTGGTGCGATAGCCGATCAAACTAATCTATTGGCCCTAAACGCTGCCATTGAGGCTGCACGCGCGGGTGAAAATGGCAGAGGGTTTAGTGTCGTTGCTGATGAAGTTCGCTCTCTCGCCTCAAAGACCGCAGAGTCAGTGGGTGAAATTGGCAAAGTTATCACAGCATTACAAAGTGAAGTTGATCATACAGTAAACACTATTCACTCGGGCAGTCGAAAAGCTGAAGATGCGGCTCAACTTTCACAATCCGCGTTAGGAAAAATGCAGACCACAGTACTGCAGATTGGAGAAATCAGTGAACGCATGACCCAAATGGCAGCTGCAGCAGAAGAACAAAGTCAAGTGAGTGAAGAACTGAATAGAAATATGGTGGTTATTGGTAATGCAACGTCTGACGTTTCCACTAACTCTAAAGCATCAGCAGAAAGCTCTAAAGCTATCTTCAGTGCTGTAAGCACGCTTAGGGAGCTGTTGGCCAAACTAAAAACCCATTAAGCCGTTCAACGCATGGAAAAAAGGCTTGTAAGAATGCAATTCATACGAGCCTTTTGATGTTATTTACCCTGTATTTTGGTGTTGAACACTTGCGTTACTCCTTGCTTAACAACGAATAACTAGTCCTGCTGATTAGAAGGATTGAGCAAAATAGGCGTGCCAAGGCCCAGTGCCTTCAAACGTTCAAATTGAGAAGCTTTATCGCCTACAATTAGATAAATCATTTTATCTGGGTGAATGTAGTTGGCGTACAATTGTTTGACGTCATTCACGGTCAGGTTTTCTACTTCAGTCTGTTGCTGCAGCACATAGTCATCGGCAAGCCCAAAGTCACTTATTTCACTTACCATATTCAGTTTAGCCCCCAGTGTTTCGAAAGCGCGCGCGCCTGATTTAAGGGTAAAACCTTTGGTAACAGCTAAGTCTTCACTTGAAAAATCAGACTGATACGAAGACAAGATATCTTTGATGGCTTGGGTAGCTTCTAGTGTGACGTTAGTACGTACAGCGCTTCTTATTGTAAATTCACCCGTATATTGGTCGCTAGAAAACGAAGAGCGAATACCATAGGTATAGCCCTTATTTTCTCGCAACTCCTGCATGAGCTGTGACGCAAAACCGCCGCCGCCCAACCGATAGTTCATTACGCTCGCCTTGTACGCGTCTGGATGGGTAACTTTTGGTGCCACGTGACCAAAATACAAGACCGACTGCTTTGCGTTAGGCACGTCATAGAAAAATAACTGGGCATCGTCAGGTAATTTTGGCTCTGATACCGCTGGTAACGTCACGTCTTTTTGGGCCCACCGCGTATTAAGGTTTGATATGGCCTTAGTAACAGCCTTTTGCTCAATATCGCCAGCAACATGTAACTTCGTCAGAGAAGGTGAGAAATTTTTCTCGTAATAAGCTTTAACGTCCTCAATGGTAATAGAAGGTACGCTTTGCATATCCCCTAATGCCGTGTTTGCAAATGGGTGATCTTGCCCGTAAAGCAGTGCTTTGAATTCCACAGCTGCAATTGCATTTGGATTGGCTCTGATTTGTTCAATTTGATTGATTGTATCGTTTTTAGCCAGTTCAAATTCTTGTTCATCAAAGCGAGGAGAAAGCACAACTTCCGACACTAGCTGCATAAGTGCATCGAAATGCTTAGAGAGTACCGTTCCGCTTATCGTGATATCCATTTCAGATGCATTGGCTTCAATAGATGCGCCAAGTAGCTCTAGCTCCTGCTCGAGCTCCTGTGGCGATTTAGTCGCGGTTCCTTTAAGCAACGTTGCCGCCAGCAAGTTTGCGGTGCCTCTCTTATCCTCTTGGTCGAAAAGCATTCCGCCATCAAGTTTCAGTTCAAACATTACTAGCGGTACTTCATCATTAGAAATACCAGCAATGCGAAGCCCTGAAGACAAGTCAGTTTGCCAAACTTCTGGGGGCGTAATAGTTACGCTGTCGCCATAGCTAGGTTCTTTCGTTCGATCGAACGAGGACGGCGTGCGCTCATAATCGGCAACGACCGACGCATCAAAACTTTCTTCAGCACCAGCAACTATCTGCTCTTCGACCACCTGCGCCGCTGTCGATCCCTTAAGCACTAAGCTTTGCTCTCCCTTAGGTACAAAGCTGGTAGCGACATATGGCTTATCTTTGATGTAGGCGTTGTACACCCGCATAACGTCTTGTTGGCTAACGCCTAGTATTTTTTGCACGTCCTGGCTAGTAAACCCGGCGCCGCCAGCAAAAATTTCGTATTGCGCAAGCTGGAAGCCTTTCCCTAGAACACTGGACAGCCCTTTATAGAACTCCGTTTCCTGTCCTGCTTTAATACGCGCTAAATCCTCTGATGAAATTCCGTCTTTCTCAAAACGCGCAAATGCTTCATTAACACCGTCTAAAACTTGATTTAAATCGACACCATTAAACGCCATTGTTTGTAGCTGAAGCTGTCCCGCAATTTCCGCGTCGTAGCCGTATAAATAAACATTGCTGGTGAATTTTTTCTCGTCGATGAGAACTTGATTAAGCGGTGCATTTTTCCCTTGGCTTAAATATTGGGAAAGTACTTGAAGCGCGTAGTAGTCACGGTGATATTCAGGCACCGTTGGCCATACCATCGTTAACATCGGCGCTTGTGCAAAATTATCTATGTGAAAGCGTTTTACCGTGGTTTCTAGTTTTGCAGGTTGAGGCGTTAGTTTTTCTATAGGTTCGCCGGACGGAATTTCATCGAAATATTTTCTAACCCATGCTTTCGTTTGGGCAACGTCAATATCACCTGCAATGGTTAGCACCACATTATTGGGTACGTACCATTTATTAAAAAACTCTTTAACATCTGCCAGCGTGGCATTTTGCAAATCTTCCAGCGAACCAATGACTTGCCAACTATAGGGATGGCCCTCTGGGTATAGGTTTTTATCAATTACATATTGGTTATGACCGTAAGGGCGATTATCAACACTTTGACGCTTTTCATTTTTCACCACCTGCTTTTCTTTAGCGAGCACAGCGTCTGTTACTGTGTTAATGAAATAACCTAATTTATCAGCCTCTGCCCAAATCATTTTTTCAAGCGCATCAATAGGCACCGTTTGATAATAGTTGGTGCTGTCTCGGCTAGTAGATCCATTCGCCCCTGAGCCCCCAATTCTGGCGCTTAATTTATCTAAGCCACCTTTACCAAGGTTTTCAGACTCTAGAAACAATAAATGCTCAAAGAGGTGAGCAAATCCGGTTCTCCCCTCTTTTTCCCTGGCAGCCCCCACATGCGCAGTTAACGCGACCGCCGCTACAGGGTCAGATCGATCTACATGCAAAATAACAGTTAACCCGTTATCAAGCGTGAAGCGTTCATAATTTACATTGAATGAGGTGGCATTTTCGACAGCAGCTTGGCTGCTGGCCGGGGGATTATTATTCGTGCATCCGATTGATAACGTGCTTAATGCAACAACCGCGACTGCTGTATATAGCCTGGTTCGTTTAAAGGAATTGAGCATGCTGTAAGTTCTTCGACTATCAAAACCATAATAATTAACACAGGCCCATTGTTAGCGCTATGATATTCCTTTTGCTGGAAAAATGCGCTATCAATGCTGAGGACGTTCAAAACCCATAACAAAAGCAAACCTAAACAACTGATATAAAAATAAAAATTAAATATAAGCCTTTAACGTTCAAATTTCATTTGGTTCAATTCACCGCGTTATTACTAAGCTTCTGACACAGTTGGTTACATTTTCACACGGCCAAAACGGAACAAATTAGCAAGGGAACAATCTACACCTACGAGCGAATTATTGCAGTGAAGGCTCACCAACGTGATTAGATTAAAAGAGAAAAGTTAATTAAAGGACTCCATAGTGATTAACATTAAGCAAAGTGTTAGAAGCAACTTCCCGTTTATTTTGTTTGTGGTGTTACTTTTCTCTTTTCGAAGCAGTGTAGCAGATTGGTACTATGTGCCAACTGGTTCGATGGAACCCACCATTTACGTTGGAGACAGAGTTATTGTTGATAAATCTGCCTACACGCTAGAAATTCCATTTACAGACGTTGTCCTTGCGAAAACCGGCGCTGTCAATCGCGGAGACATTGTTATTATCAATAGCCACGCGGCTGATACCAGACTTATAAAGCGAGTTGTTGCAGTAGAAGGTGATAGGGTACGACTCGAAGAAAATCGGCTATCCATTAATGGTGAGAAAGCTTCAGTTGAAGCAAAGGGTAGCTCTCTTTTTTTAGAAAACATATTAGGGCATACCCGTACAATTGCGCTTAATCCGCTACCTAGCCCAGCGAAAAGCTTTAATGCTGTAACCGTGCCTAAAGGTCATGTGCTCGCAATAGGTGACAACAGAAATAATAGCGTAGACTCTCGCTATTACGGTTTTATTCCTGTTGAAGAAATACAGGGAAAAGCAAATTATGTTGCGTTTTCACTCGATACTGAAGATATGTACCTGCCTAGAAAGGAAAGATTTTTCACCGCGTTATAATAGAACTACCGTCGAGACTTCCCTTCATCAGATAACGTGAAGAGATATTATTAAGCGACCTTTACCAGCGTCTAATTATTCTTCGCTTGAAAGGGAAGCAAATTGCAGAGCGTATTAGAGGTAATGCGAGCACCTCTAAATATTTCTGAGAGCTGAGAACCCCTAATTTATGTACAAATATTAAACGCATTAACCTATCTCACTGTACTCTCTCGTCTATTTCTAAATCTTAGGTTTGCTTTCCATCTCAATGGGAACGTGGCTTTTTTCTCTTCACAAAATTTCATAACGCCGCTTTTAAAAAGTAAAAAAGGAATACCTGCTTTACACACCTTGTAACCAAGTGTCACAAATTTCGCCATTGCTACTATTGCAACTTTAGTATTAGAAATGCTATTCATGAGTTCGTAACATACTTATGTTGCAGCAACACACAACAAGTAAATGGATAATAAGGAAATAACAATGAAACAAGGTCGTAAAATAAGTGCTATAGCAGTGGGATTGGCACTTGCAGGAATTACCTCACTAAGTCCTGTACATGCGCAGCAAGCTGATGAAGAAGCAGCGAACCTTGAGCGAATTGCAGTCACCGGTTCACGCATTAAGCGCACAGATATGGAAGGCCCCTCTCCTATTCAGTCAATTGACGCAACAATGATTGAAGGCATGGGCTATGAAAACTTACAGCAGCTTTTAGAAAGAATGCCAGCCACGGGTGCCGGTACTTTTTCAACTCGCAACAACAGCCAAGATTCTACCGCTAATGGCGCAGCAGCAGTATCACTCAGAGGTATGGGACCAGATGCAACGCTAGTTCTCATTAACGGCCGCCGCGTCGCCATCAGCGCCTTTGCCGAAAGTATTACCAACTCATTTGTAGATATTAACTCGATACCCGTATCAGCCATCGAGCGCATTGATATTCTAAAAGACGGCGCATCTGCAATTTATGGTTCCGATGCGGTAGCAGGTGTAGTTAACGTTGTACTTAAGAAAGACTATGAAGGTCTTGAAATTAACGCTGGCTATGGCGGCACAACTGGCCCTAGCTATGACGAAACCACTGCAAGTATTCTGTGGGGCTCTCAAAGCGAAAAAAGCAGCGCAACCGTTATTATTGACTATTTCAATAACAGCACGCTGGGTGCTGATGAAATGGGCCGTTTTGGTACGGCCAACCAGTCACCGTATGGCGGTATGGATTTTCGTTCATCACGGGGTTACCCAGGCTACTTCTATGTAGATGGCGTCAAAACAATCGATCCAGACTGCCCTGCAGATAGCGCTACGGCTTCTGGCAGTTGCTTATTCGATTACGGCCCGTTTGGATTAACAATTCCAGCCTCAGAGCGCGTAGGCTTTATCGGCCAATTCGATTACAAAATTGGCGATGAGACCACAGCGTTTATGGAAGTTGCTATGCAGCACAACACATCGGAAGCAGGCGGCGCAGCAACGCCCTTGGATGAAGATGCGGGCCTAACCGTTCCGGGGACTCACCCCAACAACCCATTTGGTCAGGACATTGAAATTGGTCGCTACCGCCCGGTTGATGCAGGCGCTCGCCGTTGGGATATTGAGTCTGATACCCTTCGTTTAGTTGCGGGATTACGCGGTACATTTAACGATTACGACTGGGAAGCATCAGTACAAAAAGGACGAAGCCGTTCGGAGCAAAGCGGTGACCAATCACAAGGTTGGGTGCGTGTTGACTGGCTACAAGAACAAATCGATCTTGGTAACTATAACCCTTTCGGCGGCGTAACCAACCCACAAAGTGTGATTGACGAAATCACTACAAGCCTTGTACGCCGCGGTGAGTCTCGCATGACAAGTGTTGATGCACATATCACTGGTGAAGCCTTTAGCTTTGGTGACGACGTTGTGATGATGGCTGCGGGTGTCGAGTATCGCGAAGAGCAAGTGTCTGATATTCCTGATGTGCAGTTCCAACGGGGACTCATTTTTGGTACTGAATCGGTTTCAGCTTCAGCAGAACGGGACCAGTACGCAGCATATCTAGAGTTATCAATTCCATTGGCTGATCAACTAGAGCTTCAACTCGCTGGCCGTTACGATCATTACAGTGACTTTGGCAGCACAACCAATCCTAAAATCGCATTACGTTGGGCACCAAGTGATGAAGTCACAGTTCGTGGCTCATGGGCACAAGGGTTTAGAGCCCCCTCTCTTGCACAAGTTGGCCTTGGTCCATCGCAGAAAAGCGTATTCTTCGTAGACCAATATCGCTGTGAGGCAACGGGTCAAGACTGTGAATCGCTAGACTACAATATCGAGTTTGCGGGTAACCCTAATCTTGATGCAGAAGAGTCAGAGTCGTGGAACGTTGGTGTGATCTACGCACCTATTCAAGAACTCGGTTTGAGCATTGATGTATGGAGTATTACCCAAGATAACAAAATCGACGAGCAGCAGTTCGGTCTTGTTTACGATGCAGAATGTAATAATCAAGACAGTACAATCTGTGTTCGTTTAGACCCTCAGCAAGGTGAGTCACTAGGTGTTATTCAGAAAATTTTCAACACCTATCAGAATGTCTCATCACAAGAAGCATCAGGTGTTGATTTCAGTGCTAATTACAGCATGGAATTGCAAGAATACGGTAACGTGCGCTTTAACCTAGATTGGTCTTACATGAATAAGTTTGAAAAAGACGGTTTAGAATATACGGGCGAATATGGTTATCCAGAACATCGCTGGTTGTTCGGCACTACTTGGTCAAAAGGCGCGTTTGATGCCAACCTAAACATTAGCTTTATTGGTGAGTTTGAAGACACCCCAGATATTGATTTCGACGGTGTATTAGATTTCGAGGAAAATACGTCTAGAACCGTTGATTCTCAAATGCTGGTAGACTTACAATTTGGTTACAACTACAGCGATAATCTTCGCTTGGTCATTGGTTCAAACAACCTGCTAGATGAAGAGCCGCCGTTTGCAATTGGTGATGGCGATAGCGATCTTTATGGTTACGTAGGCAGTGTACACAACCCTCGTGGCCGTTTTGTTTACTCCAAAGTAACTTACCGCTTCTAAAGGTATCTAAGAAGACAAAGCGCTCGATGCATTTTATATGCACCGAGCGCTTTTTTATTCCACCACACGAGCGAGCTATTCAGTTTGAAAGAACTTGTTATGATTAATTTTACAATCCAAAATGAATGAGCACCAGGTTACCCACGGCAGCACAAAGCATAGCGAGGAAGGTTAGAATCATACCGGCGAAGCGTTGCCAACTAACGCCAGAGTGGCGTCCTAGGCCATAGGCATGCAGCACACGACCAAATAATAGTGCACTGCCTAGCGCGTGAACCGCCCACACTTGACCCGTATTGGCTTCGAAGCACGCGATCATTATAAGCGTAATAGGAACGTATTCACTAAAATTACCATGGGCTCTAGACAGACGAATAAGATCTTCATGACCGCCATCTCCAATACCTACTTGGTGGCGACGTCTGGCTCCAATAACTAAAAACGACAAATACAGGTAACAAATACCCAGCAGGCTGGCGTAAAACGCCGTGATTGGCAAAACCATGCTTAACTCCACATGTTATAGTTGTATCGCGATGAAATGATTGGCAGTTGCGTTCTCGTCATCATGAACGCAATTAAACGTTATCTGCTAGTAAGTTACAAGCAACAAAAAAGGCCGCATAAGCGACCTTTTGTAAACGTTGTCGACGATTAGCCTAAACGCTCTGCAAGTTCAGCACTTACTTCTTCAACTTGGCGAGTACCGTCTAGCTTATGGTACTCACAGTTTCCAGCTTCGGCTTCTGCGCTGTAGTAATTTACAAGCGGCTTGGTTTGCTCATGGTAAATTGCAAGGCGCTTGCGTACCGTTTCTTCCTTATCGTCATCACGAACAATTAGGTCATCGCCGGTCTCGTTATCTTTCCCTTCCACCTTCGGTGGGTTATATACCACGTGATATACACGGCCCGATGCAGGGTGAACACGACGGCCCCCCATGCGCTCTACAATTACATCGTCTGGAACGTCAAACTCAATGCAGTGATCAACAGAAACACCAGCTTCTTTCATTGCATCAGCTTGTGGAATAGTGCGAGGGAAACCATCTAACAAGAAGCCATCTTTACAGTCGTCTTGAGCGATACGCTCTTTAACTAGACCAATGATGATTTCATCAGAAACAAGCTTACCTTCATCCATTACACGCTTTGCTTCAAGACCAAGCTCAGTGCCCGCTTTAATCGCAGCACGAAGCATATCGCCCGTTGAAATTTGTGGAATGCCATATTTGCCCATCAAGAACTGAGCTTGTGTGCCCTTACCCGCGCCAGGAGCGCCGAGAAGAATGATTCGCATGAGTGCGTTCTCCGCTTATGATTT
>MDSV01186588.1_pt1 | contig 11825 bp, 10 predicted proteins | sample 810851 | NCBI WGS metagenome assembly MDSV01 (sample SAMN05326640, study PRJNA326480) | marine metagenome | isolation source: seawater | place: Atlantic Ocean: North East | collected 2012 | reverse complement strand
GTTTAATTAATTACATTTGTATAATACCACTAATAAGATATGTTTTTAAAGTTATTTAGGAAAAGATCTAACCAAAAATATATTAACAAAATATTAAATTCTAAGAGATCAAAAATTAGTGAAAAAAAAATTAGATCTGTTGGAATTATTTTGAGTCTAGAAGAGTTTAAGGATTATGATAAAATAAAGGAAATCTTTACAGATTTTGGTATAAATGAGAATCGAATCAAATTTATAACATACCTTTCTGATAAAGATTTTCAATTAAATCATTGGGATGATTATTTTAATCCAGAAGATTTTGGTTGGAGTGGGAATATTACCAATATCGCGTTAAATGAATTTATAGATTTTAAATATGATGTTCTTATAAGCTATTATCGCTTAGATAATACAGATTTAAACCTTGTAACAGCAAAATCAAAAGCAAATTTTAAAATAGGAATTTCTAATTTTGATCAGCGTTTAAATGATTTTATTATTGATATTGGAACAGAACATATTAACGTTTTTAGAAACGAGTTAGAAAAGTATTTAAAGGGGTTAAATAAAATTTATTAATTCCTCTGATATTTTTAATTTTATAATAAATATTTAATTCATATTTTTGCTTTCGCTTAATTAAAATGAGAAAAATTCAATTCATATTAATATTTGGTTTAATACTTTCATGTAGTGAGTATCAAAAGGCATTGAATTCTGATGTCATAGCAGATAAATTTATACTAGGCACATCATTGTATGATGAAGGTCAATATAAGAAAGCCAACAGGTTATTTACTCAAATTGTACCACAATACAGAGGGAAGCCTCAGGCTCAGAAATTAATGTATATGCATGCAAAGTGTTTCTATGAAACAAAGAGTTACTATACTGCAAATTATCAATGTGAGAGATTTGCTAGTTCTTATCCTGATAGTGAGAAAGTTCAAGAAATGGCATTTCTTGGAGCAAAAAGTTATTATCATCTAGCTCCAATTTTTTCAAAAGATTCAAAAGAAACAATAATTGCGATTGAAAAACTTCAAGCATTTATAAATACCTTTCCTGAATCTGAGTATATAGAAGAAGCTAATGAATTGGTTTTTGATTTAGATTTTAGATTGGAGATGAAAGCATATGATACGGCACTGCAATATAATACACTTACAGATTATCAAGCTTCTATAAAAGCTTTTGATAATTTCATATTGGATTTTCCAGGATCTAAACTAAGAGAAAAAGCCATGTATTATAGATTTGATTCTTCTTATAGGCTTGCTTTAAATAGTGTTTCATGGAGGATGCAAGAGAGAATAGATAAAGCTACTGGCTATTATAATAGCTTAAAAAGAAGTTATGAATCATCTGAACTTATAGATGATGCTGAAATGAAATTAAACGAATTAAACGAATTAAAAACAACATAACAACGAGAATTATGGATTTAAAAAAGACTAATGCAGCTCAAACTACAGAAACTTATAACAAAGAAGTTATTGAGGAAAAAACGGACAATATATATGAAGCAATCTCTATAATTGCTAAAAGAGCTGAGCAAATTAAAGGTGATGTTAAAAAAGAATTAATTGACAAGCTAGAAGAATTTGCTACATATAATGACAGTTTGGAAGAAATCTTTGAAAACAAAGAACAAATTGAAGTTTCTAAGTTTTATGAAAAACTCCCTAAGGCTCATGCAATTGCTATACAAGAATGGTTAGAAGATAAAATTTACCACAGAGATAGTAATGAAGAAATAGAAGAATAACTACATGTCAATTTTAAGCGGAAAAAAAATCCTACTAGGCATATCAGGTGGTATTGCCGCTTATAAATCTGCAATACTTGCAAGACTATTTATTAAACACGGGGCTGAAGTAAAAGTTGTAATGACCCCAGATGCTAAGGATTTTATAACTCCTTTAACACTATCTACATTATCTAAAAATCCAGTATATTCTAGCTTTACTTCTGACGATGAAGATGAAACATGGAATAATCATGTAGAGCTTGGAATGTGGGCTGACTTAATATTAATCTCTCCTGCCACTGCCAATACTTTATCAAAAATGGCAACTGGTAATTGTGACAATCTACTTATAGCTGTTTACTTATCAGCAAAATGTCCAGTGTATTTTGCGCCAGCAATGGATTTAGACATGTATAAGCATCCTTCAACTAAAGAATCTATAGCTAAACTAACAGCTAACGGAAATATATTAATTCCTGCAGAAGTAGGTGAATTAGCAAGTGGTCTTGTTGGTGAGGGAAGGTTGGCTGAACCAGATTCAATTTTAAATTTTATTGAATCGGATATTCTAAATTCTTTACCATTAAAGGGTAAAAAAATATTAGTTACAGCTGGGCCTACATATGAGGCAATTGACCCTGTAAGATATATATCAAATCATTCTAGTGGAAAAATGGGCTATGAGATTGCCAGAAAAGGTGCTGATCTTGGAGCTGAGATATATTTAGTAAGTGGTCCTTCAAATCAAAAAATATCTCATAGATCTATTAATTTAATCGATGTAGTTTCTTCAGAAGAAATGCATGAAAAAGTAATCAAATACTTTGAACAGGTGGATGTAGTTATAATGGCTGCTGCAGTAGCGGATTTTAAGCCTAAAGATTTTTCAAATAAAAAGATAAAGAAAGACAATATTAAGCCAAATATTGAGTTAGAAAAAACAAAGGATATTTTATTAGAATTAGGAAAGCTTAAGAAAAATCAGTTTTTAGTTGGTTTTGCTTTGGAAAACGAAAATGAAATAAATAATTCTTTAAAAAAATTAAAAGAAAAGAATCTTGATTTAATTATCTTAAATTCTCTAAATGATAAGGGTGCTGGTTTTGGTACAGACACAAACAAAATCACTATAATTAACAAAAATCAAGAGAAAACTAATTTTGATTTAAAAGAAAAATCTGAGGTTGCTCAGGATATTCTTGATCATATAATGACTGAAATAAATGTTTAGATTAATTTTATTTGTTGCATTTTTTACAACATCTCTTTCAATTTCACAAGAGTTAGCTTGTACGGTTACAGTAGACGCTAGACAGACTGGTAATGAAAATCTTCAGATTTTTAATTCACTTCAAAACCAATTGACAGAGTTTGTAAATAACTCTAAATGGACGAATAGAAAAATTAGAAATAACGAGAGGATTGAATGTAATATGTTTATTAATATTTCAAGTTATGATAATGATGTTTTTCAAGGAACTCTACAGATACAATCATCTAGACCTATCTATAATTCATCATATAATTCTCCAGCTTACAATTTTAATGATAAGAATTTTACATTTAGATATCAGGAGTTTCAAAATATAAGATTTAACCCTGAGGTTTTTGAATCAAATCTTGTTTCAGTAATAGCTTTTCATGTATACATGGTTTTAGGAATTGACGCAGATACTTTTGAGCCTAATAGCGGAGATTTATTTTATAGACAAGCACAAAAAATTCTAGACTTCTCTCAACAAAATGGTTTCAAAGGTTGGGCTCCAAATGATGGACTTCAATCGCGATACTATTTAATTGATAATGTTCTCTCACCTACATATAAAGAATTTAGGACAGTCTTATATAACTATCACTATAAGGGGTTAGATTTTATGTCTACAGATTTAAAACAAGCTAAGAATAGTGTTGCTAAATCACTTATGCTATTGGATCAAATGAATAATAGAAGACCTAATTCATTTATTTTAAGAGTGTTTTTTGATACCAAATCAAATGAAATACAAGACATTTTTAGTGGAGGCCCAAGTATACCAATAACCAATTTAATATCTACACTATCTAAAATTGCTCCAAATCATTCTGATAAATGGAGAAAAATTAGTTTTTAAAAAAAAACACTAGTATTTTTAATAACCTAATTTAAAATCAATTGTTAAAGACTTTATCAATAAAGAATTATGCTTTAATTGATGACCTTTCAGTAAGTTTTAATAATGGTTTATCAATCATTACTGGAGAAACTGGTGCAGGTAAATCTATTTTAGTTGGAGGACTCTCTCTTATTCTGGGAAAAAGAGCTGATATATCGGTAGTAAAAGATGTATCAAAGAAATGTATAATTGAGGGGGTTTTTGATGTAGGAAACTATAATTTGAAATCAATTTTTAGTGAAAATGAAATTGATTATGAAACTGAAACAATAATTAGAAGGGAGATTCTAACTTCTGGAAAGTCTAGGGCTTTCATCAATGATTCTCCAGTGAATTTAAATCAATTATCGGTTATTAGTGATCATATCATTGACATACATTCCCAGCATCAAACACTAGAATTAACACAAAATAATTTTCAATTTGAGGTAATTGATTCAATTTCAAACAATCTATCAATTATTGAAGAATATAAAAGCACTCTAGACCTATACAATACTAAACTAAAAGAACTAGAGGAATTAACTCAAAACAAAGATAAATTAATTAAAGCCCTTGATTATAATCTGTTTTTAGCCAACGAAATTGAATCATCTAGTATTTTAAATGAAAACTTAGATACATTAGAGGAAGAACAGAAAAATTTGGCAAATTTTAATTTTATAAAAGAAGAATTAGTTCAAAGCAATCAACTGCTGTTAGATGAAAAATATGGATTAATTGCTACAATGAATAACTTAAAAAACTCTCTTAAGAGATTAAGTGAGAATTCTGATTCATATGAGGTTGTTTTTAATAGATTCTCTTCAGTTTTAATAGAAGTTAACGATATAGCCAATGAGATTGAGAATAGCTCAGATAGTTTAGAAGAAAACCCAGTGAAATTAGAAGAAATTAATGGCAAGTTAAGCAGTATTCATAATCTATTTAGAAAGCATTCAGTTTCAACAATTGCCGAGCTTGAAGAGCTTTATAAAAAGCTTAGTGATAGCATTTCAATTTCTGAGAATATAGATCAAAAAATTGAACAAACTAGTTCTGAATGTGAGCATTTAAGAAGTCAATTAGATGGTAAGGCTAATCTTATTCATAACAATAGAAAGGATAGTATACCAAATTTTATTTCTAAGATTGAAGAGATAATTCATGATTTAGGTATGAAAAATGCAAAATTCAAAATCGATATTAGTAAACAGGATACTTTTTACTTAAACGGAAAAGATGATATAGCATTTTTATTTACTGCCAATAAAGGAAGCGACTATAAACTTTTAAAGAAATCTGCTTCTGGTGGTGAGCTTTCAAGAATTATGCTTGCAATAAAATCAATATTAGCAAATTATCGACAATTGCCAACACTTATGTTTGATGAAATAGACACGGGTGTTTCTGGTGAAATATCACAAAAAATTGGAAATATAATGAAGCAGATGAGCAGAAAAATGCAAATATTCACCATTACTCATCTACCACAAATAGCAGCAAAAGGCGAGTCTCATTATAAAGTATTAAAGACTCAAGAAAACCAGAAAACCATAACAAATATGGTTAAACTAACCAGTGAAGAGCGAATAGTTGAAATTGCTACAATGCTAGAGGGTGATAAGATTTCAGCCTCAGCAGTAGCTCATGCAAAACAGCTATTGAATTAGTGAATAAATTTGTTTAACTTTCAGAAAGATATATCTTAACATGTCAACTAACTTATTAAAAGGAAAAAGAGGAATTATTTTTGGAGCATTGGATGAAAATTCAATTGCTTGGATAACTGCCGAAAGAGTTCATGAAGAAGGTGGTAGTTTTGTCTTGTCTAATGCACCAGTTGCTATGAGAATGGGACAAATTAATGAGCTTGCAAAAAAAACTAATTCTGAGGTTATTGCAGCAGATGCTACTTCACTAGAGGATCTTGAAAATCTAGTAGCTGAATCCATGAAAATTTTAGGAGGAAAGCTAGATTTTATTTTACATTCAATAGGAATGTCAATTAATGTTAGAAAGGGTAGAGAGTATACTGATCAAAAGTATGAGTGGACTCAAAAAGGCACTGATGTCTCTGCTATGTCATTCCATAAAGTAATGCAGACTCTTTATAAACAGGATGCTATGAATGAGTGGGGGAGTATAGTGGCTTTAACCTATATGGCTGCTCAACGCGTTTTTCCAGATTATAATGATATGGCAGATAATAAAGCATACTTAGAAAGTATTGCAAGAAGTTTTGGCTATTTCTTTGGAAAAGACAAAAAAGTCAGAGTAAATACAATCTCACAATCACCAACACCTACAACTGCGGGAATGGGAGTTAAAGGTTTTGATAGTTTTATTACCTATGCAGAGAAAATGTCTCCGCTTGGTAATGCTACCGCCCTTGATTGTGCGAATTATACAATTACCCTATTTAGTGATCTTACAAAAAGAGTTACCCTACAGAATCTCTATAATGATGGAGGTTTTAGTAATATGGGAGTAAGTGATGCTATAATCGATGATATATCGGAATAAAAAAATAACTTAAAAATTAGATTATGAAAAAAAATTACATTTTAACATTTTTATTATCACTTCTATTTACTGTTGGCTTTCAAGCCCAAGTTGTAATAGGAGAAGGTACTAACACTAGTCATATGGCTCCAGTAAACCCTTACTATGAGTATTCTTATAGTCAGACAATTTACACAGCTGCTCAAATTAATGCTTCTGGAACAATTACAGGAGTTCAATATTTTGCAACAGAATCTACTGGCTTAGAAAATACGGGTACTTGGGATCTTTATATGGGACATACTGCTTTAGATGAGCATACACCAGATGGCACAAATTATTCCTGGGTAGATCCTTCTACTCTTACACTAGTATATAGTGGCGCGGTTGAGGTAGTTGATGGGGTAGTAAGTATTACACTCGATACTCCATTTGAATATAATGGGACAGATAACCTTTTAGTAGCTGGACATGACACGATGGATACTAATGATTATGACGCCAGTACTGATGATTTTTATGGTACAGAGACAGGTGGTCCTATTCGTTCACTAGTTACATATAATGACACTGATCCTATTGATGGATCAGGCCCTCCAAATCCAAGTACTTTTCTTTCGATACAGAATGATGTACAAGTAAATATAGTTCTTGAGGGGATTACTCAATCATGTTCTAATCCATCAGGTTTTAGTGTTGATAATATTATGGGTACTACTGCAGATGTGTCTTGGACATCAGCGAGCGACTATGGATGGGAGTATATTAATCTTACTTCTGAAGATGATGCTCCGGGTGATTCTGATTCGGGAACATCTGTTAGTGATGCTTCTGTAAGTGTTTCAGGGTTAACACCACTTACCGATTATATATTTTATGCTAGAACCGTTTGTGCTAGTGAAAATAGTGCTTGGAGTGCATTTCCTTTTACTACGGCATGTGCTGACCTTTTTGAACTTCCTTTTATAGAAGGATTTAATGCTGTTGATCCAGCACCTTCTGAGACTGAAATTTGCTGGACAATACTTGATTTATCTCCAGATGAAGCACCAAATAATTATAGTTGGAACATAAATGGTGTTGGAAGTTTTGCTTTTGAAGGAGATCATGGAGCTTTCCTTTATACAGGGGGTAATCAAGGAAAGAATGATGATTATTTAATTTCTGCTAGATTAAATCTTACAGGAAACGATAGATTAAAATTTGCTGCTAAATCCTATACTGGACAACCAACAAATAGTATGGAGGTTTTAATGTCTAGCACAGGTAATGCTGCTGAAGATTTTACCATTGTTCTTAGTCAGACTACAGAATATGCCAGTGAAGATTGGGCTGAGGTTTCAATTGACCTTTCAGCATATTCTGGAGCACATTATATTGCATTTCGCGTGCCTCCAACTGCTACCCCAGGATATTATATGCAATTAGATGCTGTTATAGTTGAGGTAAATCCTACTTGTGATACTCCTTTAAATGTTGCAATATCTAATATTACTTCTTCCTCTGCTGATGCTTCTTGGGATGCAGGAGGAACTGGTGAAACAGAATGGGAGTATATAGTTCAGACTGCAGGTGATCCTGATCCAACTGGAAGTGGTACTGAAGTTAGTACAAACGCAGTAACCTTAGATGGATTAACTCAAGGGGGTGAATATGATTTTTATGTTAGAGCTGTTTGCGGCACTGACAATTATAGTGAATGGACGCCTCTATACGGAGTATACTTTATGGTTCCACCAGTTGGAGGAGTATGTACAGATCCTATTGTAATAGATGCTTTACCTTATAGTACTACAGATACTACAGAGAATTATCAAGATGATTATAGTGGTAGTGCTGGAGAAAACTGTAATGAATCTGCTGCTTATTACCTTAATGGTGATGATGTAGTGTATGGATATACCGCAACTAGTGATACATCAATTAATGTATTTATGTCTCCAGATGCTCTATATTCAGGAATATTTGTTTATGATTCTTGTGATGATATAGGAGTAGAGTGTGTTGCTGGTATAGGAGCTAGTGATGAGGATAATAGAGAATTTGATATGAATGTCTATAGTGGGACTACATACTATTTTGTAATTTCTACTTGGGCATCTCCACAAAGTGTTGGATATGATCTTGTAATTTCTGAAAACACATGTTCAGATCCTGTAATAATACCTACTACAAGTACTTGTGATGCATCAACTGGAGAGTGGACAATTGATGTTGATGTTTCTGAATTAGGATCATCTTCATCATATGCTATTACTGATGACCTAGGAAATGTTCAGTATGCTCAAACTACTGGAGTATTAACATTTGGACCTTATACTGGAAGTTCACCTGTTACTTTTACAGCTGTAGGTGATGATTCAAATTGTGATCAGACATTTACCGTCTTATCATCTTGTCAAGCATGTGCTCCTAGTTATTCATCTGGCTGCGGCTATGGAGATGGTGTTGTGTCGTTTACGATGGGTAATATTTATAACTGGTCAGGATGTAATGATTCTGATGGTGAAAATGGTTATTCTGTCTACACAGGGAATGTTTCTGTAAACTGTCAGGACGAGGGATGTGATTATATCACTGACTTAGCTCAAGGTGAAACTTATGATATTACAGTAGAGACAGGTTGGGGAGATCAGTGGGTTACAATCTGGATTGACTTTAATGATGATTATCAGTATACTGAAGATGAAAAGATTGTTACGGATCATATTATAGCAGCTGGAATTGGTTCTGGGGATCACAGTGATACGTTCTCTGCTCTTATACCAGCAGATGCTAATCTTGGCGAGCATACGCTAAGAATTAGAACAAACTATCAAGCAAGTTCAGGTGATCCTTGTACAACAGAATATTTATACGGTGAAGCTGAGGATTATGCTGTTGTTATAACAGAAGCATTAAGTATAAATGATGTGGAGCTTGCAGATCTTAGGATATATCCTAATCCAGTAGATGGAAATTATGTAACAATTAAATCCCCAATTGGTGGTGATAAATACGTGGAGCTGTTTGACATAAATGGTAGAAGGGTGCTTAGTACTATTATTTCAGGAGATATGTTAGATATTTCATCTATTAATACTGGCTTCTATATGGTAGAAGTTACCATAAATGGTTATAAAAAGGTTTCTAAATTAATTATTGAATAATGATTTAGAAATTCTACTAAAAAAGACCTAGTTTTTAAACTGGGTCTTTTTTTTATATCTACTTGTTTGATTAAATTTGATATATGAATGAAAAAGATATTTCTTTTATTATCCCTGTATTTAATAGGCCAAACGAGATAAAAGAACTTTTAGAAAGTTTTATTAATCTATCCTCTGAGAAAGATTTTGAAATTGTAATTATTGAAGATGGATCAACGAATGATTGCCAAAAGGTAATAAATGAGTTTAAGAATAAATTAAATATTTCTTATTACAAGAAAAATAATACTGGTCCTGGAGATTCTAGAAATTATGGAATGAAACTAGCAAAAGGGAGTTATTTTATAATATTAGACTCTGATTGTTTATTGCCAGAAGATTATATGCATCATTGCATGAATAATTTAAAGCATAACTATGTTGATTGTTTTGGAGGTATAGATGGATCACATGAATCTTTTAGTGATTTTCAAAAAGCAGTAAGCTTTTCGATGACATCTTTTCTTACTACTGGAGGAATAAGAGGAGGGAAGTTTAGAAAAAAATTATTTCAGCCAAGAAGTTTTAATATGGGGATATCTAAAGAAGCCTTTTTAAAATCAAATGGTTTTGGGAACATCCATCCAGGTGAAGATCCTGATTTATCTATTAGACTTAATCAATTAGGTTTTAAGACAGCGTTATATAGTAATGTTATGGTATTTCATAAAAGAAGAGTTTCTGTTAGTAGTTTCTTTAAACAAGTTTATAAGTTTGGATTGGTTAGACCAATACTAAATCATTGGTATCCAAAATCGTTTAGATTGATATATTATTTCCCGACATTTGCTTTAATAGTATTGATTCTTTCAATTCTAGAATCAATTAATGGTAATTATATACCATTATATCTAATAGCTATTTATATGTTATTAATCGTGATCTCTTCAACATATCTTAATAAAAGTTTAAAGATAGGGTTGTTATCAATTATCACCAGTGCTATTCAGATTTTTGGCTATGGCTATGGATATTTAAAATCAAGTATTATATTAATTTTTAATAAGAAAAACATAGAAGATATTTTGCCTGAAGTGTTTTTTAGAAAGCAATAAATATGTTAAACAAGATAAGATCTGTATATAAGACAAGGAAATTTAATGTTTTCATCTTTTTTGTATTATTAGCTTTAGTGTATTCGATGCTCTCTAAATTAACTGCTAATTATACTAAAACTATAGCATTTGCAGTCAAACCTATAGATGTGCCATCAGATCAAGTAGTATTAGGTCAATCAGTTGATAGTGTAATAGTTGTTTTAAGTGGATATGGTTATAATTTGGCTAAATATTATTTAGACGAACCTATAATTGAAATATCACTTAATGATCTGAAAAAGGTTGAATCTAAATATCAGTGGACTAAACAAAATAATTATTCAGATCTACAATCAAAATTTACAGATCCAATTACTTTGATATCAACTTCTGTAGATCAAATAGACTTTGTAATTGAGCAGTATGAATCAAAGAAGGTACCGTTGAAATTAAATTTAGAATTAGATTACAAATCTGGCTTTGATTCTTTTCAGCCTTATACACTGTCTAAAGATTCAATAGCTATAACTGGTCCAAATTCTTTAATTGATTCAATTAATGTAATTGAAACAGAAAGATTGGTGTTAAATCAGATTGATTCAGATATTAATTCCAGTATTCAAATAAACCCTTCAGAAAACAAAAACGTTATATACTCAGAAGAAAGTGTAGGTTTTCAGCTAAAAGTAGAGAAATTTACAGAAGAATCTATTAAAGTTCCTATAACTATTGTAAATATTAAGGATGGTATGAAAATTAATTATTTTCCTAAGATTGTTACAGTTTTATATCGTGTCAGTATAAGAGACTATAAATCTGTGAATCCAATGGATTTTAGAGTTGAATGCGATTTAAATACAATCAGTAGGGAAAATTCTATTTTGATTTCAAGAATCACAAAAAAACCTATTAATGTTAAGAAATATAGAATAGAAAATAATCAAATTCAATACGTAATTATAGAATGAAAAAAGTAGCTGTTACAGGAGGAATTGGCACTGGCAAAACAACTGTTTCAAATTTGTTTGAAAAAATTGGGATTCCTGTATTTAATTCTGATAAAATTGCAAAAGAATTAATGCATAATGATAAGCAATTGAAATCAGATATTATAAAAGCTTTTGGTGATGAATCATATATTAATAACGAGTTGAACAGAGCTTATTTGTCAGATATTGTTTTTAATGATGAAACATTACTAGACAAGATTAATTCTATAGTTCATCCCCAG
>MDSV01243947.1_pt1 | contig 11826 bp, 10 predicted proteins | sample 810851 | NCBI WGS metagenome assembly MDSV01 (sample SAMN05326640, study PRJNA326480) | marine metagenome | isolation source: seawater | place: Atlantic Ocean: North East | collected 2012 | reverse complement strand
TGTATGCTCTGTTAGAAAAGGGAACATATTTGGAGTTCAGTTTCATCCCGAAAAGAGCCATCATTTTGGAATGCAACTTCTGAAAAATTTCTCAGAAATTTAATACATGCTGAAATCAAGAATTATCCCCTGTTTATTAATAAGAGATAAAGGCTTAGTTAAGACAAAGAATTTTAAACCATTTAAATATATTGGAGACCCAATTAATGCTATTAGAATATTTAATGAAAAAGAAGCTGACGAATTGATTGTTTTAGATATTGATGCCACTACCAAAGGCATGGACCCAGATTTCTTAACAATAAAAAAAATGGCAGCAGAATGTAGAATGCCTCTTTGTTATGGCGGAGGTGTAAATACTGTTGATCATGCTGAACATATTATTAGCCTTGGTGTTGAAAAGGTTGCTGTTAGTGCAAGTTTTATTGCTAATCCCGAGTTAGTAACAGACATATCATCTAAAATTGGAGGGCAGAGTGTAGTAGTTATTCTTGACGTTAAGAGAAATTTATTTGGAAAATATGAAGTTTTTACGCATAATGGTAGAGTTAATACCAATAAAACACCTATAGAGTTAGCTAAATTAGCGGTAAAGTATGGCGCTGGAGAGATTGTAATTAATTCTATTGATTTGGATGGCTTAATGAGTGGTTATGATCTTATTTTGGCTAAAAATTTGCGCAATGCTGTCAATGTTCCAATCTCTATTATGGGAGGAGCCGGAAATCTCAATGATATGAAAAATCTTTTTAATACATGTGGAGTTGTTGGAGCCATAGCCGGAAGTCTATTTGTTTTTAAAGGGGCCTTAAAAGCTGTATTGATTAATTATCCTCATGGTGATGAAAAAGACAATTTGGTAGAAAACACTTGAATATTTAACAAAAAATTATTTATAGATGATAGAATAAAAAAATATGGAAAAAATTAAAGTATTAACAATTGTTGGAACTCGGCCTGAAATTATTAAATTAAGTCAAGTTATAAAAAAATTAGATAAGTATACTGAACATATTATTATACATACTGGGCAAAACCATAATTATGAACTTAATGAAATATTTTTCGAACAACTTGGTATTAGAAAACCTAATTACTTTCTAGAAGCCGCAAAAGAAACACCATCAAAAACTATAGGGGATATAATATCAAAGACAGATGACTATTTAGATGAACTAAACCCAGATGTAGTACTGATTTATGGTGATACAAATAGTTGTTTAAGTGTCATACCTGCAAAAAAAAGAAAGATACCTGTTTTTCATATGGAGGCAGGAAATAGATGTTTCGATCAAAGAGTTCCTGAAGAAATAAACAGAAAAATTGTTGATCACCTAAGTGATATAAATTTACCGCTATCAGAACACGCTAGAAATTATTTGATTTCTGAGGGCATCAAGCCTGAAACGATTATAAAAATCGGTTCTCCTATGAAAGAAGTAATAAATAATAATATAGAAGCAATTGAGTCGAGTGACATTCTCAATAAACTTAAATTAATACCAAAAAAATACTTCATAATGAGTATCCATCGTGAAGAAAATGTAGATTACAAAAAGAATTTTGATGAATTATTAAATTCTATAAACGAAATTGAAAAAGTTTTTAAATTACCAATTATTATATCTACTCATCCAAGAACAGAAAAAAAACTAAAAGATATAAATCATAAAAATAACAGTGATAATATTACTTTTGCCAAACCTTACGGCTTTTTTGACTATGTTAAATTACAAATGAACGCTTTTTGTACGATTTCTGATAGTGGAACAATAACCGAAGAAGCATCTATTTTGAATTTTCCTGCGATTACTATTCGCCAAGCTCATGAGAGGCCAGAGGGTATGGATGAGGGAACTATAATCATGTCTGGATTAGATAAAGAAAGAATAATTGAGTCAATTAAAGTTATATCAGAGACTAGACTAGCAAATATGGTGAACGACTATAATGTTGATAATGTCTCTGACAAAGTGCTTAAAATAATTCTCTCTTATACTGATTATGTAAATAGAACTGTATGGTATAAGTAAAAATGTTAAAAAATCCTAGAGTCTTAGTGCTAGGCTCAACCGGAATGGTAGGCCATCAACTATGTAAATATTTAACAAGTAAAAGTGAATTTACTTTATTTGATATTGCTAGAAGTTTCAAGTTTAGGAATGAAACTAAGATTATTGATATTGAAAATAAAAAAGAAGAATTAGAAAAATATATAAAATTTATAAATCCAGATTATATTATCAATTGTATTGGTCTTTTAGTAGCTGGGTCAAATAAAAAAAGTGAAAGTGCCATCATAATAAACTCATACCTTCCACATATGTTATGCAGAATAGCAAGTGAAATAGATTCTAGACTAATTCATATATCTACTGATTGTGTATTTTCAGGTCAGAAAGGTGGTTATATCGAGAGTGATTACAGAGATGGCCAAGGTGCTTATGCTTTAACCAAGATATTAGGCGAAGTCATAGATGATAACAACTTGACTTTGAGAACATCAATTGTTGGTCCAGAAATAAGAATGAATGGAGAGGGTTTATTCCATTGGTTTATGAATCAAGAAGGTAAAATACAAGGATTTAAACAATCTATTTGGTCCGGAGTAACAACGGTTGAACTAGCAAAAATTATAATATGTTCAATAAATCAAGATTTAACAGGGCTTTATCACGTTTCTAATAATACGTCTATTAGCAAATTTGAACTTCTTCAATTGTTTAAAAAGCACTCAAAAAAAAATATTGAAATAGAACCATTCAATGGTGAACTAATCAATAAAAGCTTGATTGATACAAGGTTAACACTTGATTACAAAATTCCTACTTATGATAAAATGATCTTTGATATGATTAGTCTAATAGCTAATAATAAGTCTACTTATTCTGAATATTATTCTCTCAATTTTGATAAAGAATAAAAAAATATTAATTGTAACTGAGTGTTTTTATCCTGAAGAATTTAGGATCAATGATATTTTTTCTTCATGGAAAGATAAGGGATATGAAATTGATGTACTTACTTTAGCTCCAACTTATCCATTGGGGAGAATTTTTCCAGGCTATAAAAATAGTATATTTAAAAAAGAAAAATTTAAAGATATGAATATTTATAGAGTTCGCGCAATCACTGGCTATAAAGACAGCTTATTTAAAAAAATATTAAAATATCTAAATTTTATGATCCTAGGAAGTATATGTGCATTATTCATTGGTAGAAAATATGATTTTATTTTTGGTTATAATATGAGTGCCTTAACAAATATGTTACCAGCAATAATAATAAGAAAAATATATAAAAAACCTACAACTTTATGGGTACAAGATATTTGGCCTGATAGTTTGTATGCATATGGTTTCAAGAAATCTAAATTATTTTCAAAAATTGTTGATTCATTTATAAAATTTATTTACCAAAATGCTGATAATATCGCGATCTCTTGTAGCGGATTTAAGGAAAAATTATCGTTATATATAGAGGACAAAAGTTTAGTTTTTCATTACCTTCCTAATTGGGCAGATGATTTAAAAAATAACTCATTTAATGGGGATATTCATCACGAAGAGGAGATAACTTATTTTACCTTTGCAGGAAATATTGGGAAACTTCAGAATCTAGAAAACATAATTAAAGCATATAGTTTACTATCTGATGAGCATCAAAAAAAATCTCAACTTAACATTATAGGAGATGGATCTAACCTAGAAAACTTAAAACTAATCGCGAAAGATAATTCAAAAATAGTCTTTCATGGAAGAAAGCAAAGTTCAATGATGGCAGACTATTATGCTAAAAGTGATTTTCTAATTATTTCTTTAATTGGAGAACCTATTTTTTCATCAATTGTTCCATCTAAAACTCAAACATATATTGCTGCTAAAAAACCTATTCTCGCTATCATTAATGGAGATACTGCTGATATTATAAGAGATAATAATCTTGGTTTATGTGTTGATCCATCAAATATAAGTGATATTAGTGGACTTTTAGAAAAATGTATTGACATGAATAAGTCTGAAAGAAAAAAATTTATCAGTCAAAATGACTATTTATTATCTACAATCTTTAATAGAGAAAAAACCATTGATAGCCTATTAAAGATAGTTACACAAAGAATAGATCAAGGTTAATTAATAATTTTATAAAAATTAATTATTTTATTTTTTTTGTTTAGATAAATTATTTATGATTAAAAAAAACTTAATTATTTAGGAAGTCTATGAAAATTTTAGTAACAGGTGGGGCTGGTTATATCGGTTCCCATACTTGCATTGAGTTAATTAACTCTGGGTATGAGATAGTAGTGATTGATAATCTTTGTAATTCATCACAAGAATCCATAAGACGTGTTGAGAAATTATCCAAAAGTGACATTCCATTTTATAATATTGATGTTCGTAATAAAGTCGAGCTTATAAAGATATTCGAAAAATACTCATTCGAAGGTGTAGTTCATTTTGCTGGCTTAAAAGCAGTTGGTGAATCTATAGAAAATCCTTTTGCATATTATAACAACAACGTAGTTGGCACTTTCATTTTGATTGAAGTTATGCGTAAGCATAATTGTAAGACTTTTGTTTTCAGTTCATCAGCTACTGTTTATGGCGATCCAAATATATTGCCTGTTAAAGAAAATCATCCTTTGTCTGCTACAAATCCTTATAGTAGATCTAAGATAATGATCGAAGAATTTTTAAGAGACATGTTTGTTTTGGATACTAAAAATAGTTTTGGAATATTAAGATATTTTAACCCTATTGGCGCGCATAAAAGTGGATTAATAGGTGAAGATCCAAATGGTATCCCGAATAATTTAATTCCATATATTTCACAAGTTGCAATTGGTAAATTTAAAAAACTCAGTATTTTTGGCGATGATTATCAAACTCCTGATGGAACAGGAGTTCGAGACTTTATCCATGTAGTAGATCTAGCAAAAGCACATGTCAAGACTCTACAAGAATTAGAAAAAAAATCTCAATTAATAATTGCAAATTTAGGTACGGGTAAAGGTTATTCAGTTCTTGATGTGATCAAGTCTTTTGAAAAAGTTTCTGAAAAAAAAATAAACTATGATGTTGTAGGCAGAAGACCGGGCGATGTTGCTTCATGTTACGCTGATCCAAGTCATGCTTTTAAAAAGTTAAACTGGAAAGTAGAATATGACCTTGATCAAATGTGTGAAGATACTTGGCGATGGCAATCATTAAATCCTAAGGGTTACGATTAATTTATTGAAATATCAATAATCTTAATTATCAATTTATGAGAAAATTTTTATATTTTATATAAACCAATGATACGTTTTTTTGATTTTTTATTTGCATTTCTGGGTCTCCTTTTTTTATTTCCTTTATTGATTTTAGTATGGACAGTAGGATGGTTTGATAATTACTCCCCTTTATTTTGGCAAAAGCGCGTTGGGCGCAATCAAAAAACCTTTTTTCTAATAAAATTTCGAACAATGAAGTTTAATACGGCTTCTGTTGCTACGCATTTATTAGATGATAGTGTTATCACGCCATTTGGACACTTTCTTAGACGTACTAAAATTGATGAAATTCCACAATTATGGAATGTTTTGTTTGGTGACATGAGTTTAGTTGGTTATCGTCCATGTTTACTTAATCAAAAAAAACTTATTAAAGAACGTGATATAAGAGGAATATTTAAATTTAAACCTGGAATTACTGGACTTGCTCAAATTAATAACATTACAATGGAGAAGCCAATTCTTCTTGCAAAAACTGATCTAGAAATGATCAACCAAATGAGTTTATTTAACTATTTTTATTATATTCTGAAAACATTGATAACTATTGCTAAAAAATGATAATTTTAATTTTCAGCATTATCTTTGTTTTAGTTTTACTGATTTGCATATATATTCGATCAAATAATCGTTATTTTTATTTCTAAAAACTAACATGTCATCTATTTTTATTAATCAAGTACTTAATCTTCCACGCTATGCAAAGAATGTAATTGTTATAGCAATAGATTTGTCTCTATGCATTATATGTACTTGGCTTGCATTTTATCTTAGGCTTGACGAATTTGTCACATTTAGAAGTTTACCATTAAATATAACATTAGTTTCTATACTTTTAGCTATACCAATATTTTGGTTATCAGGGCTCTATCTTATTATCCATCGTTACTCAAGCTTATCTATAATATTTTCAACTTCTGTGGCTGTATCAGTTTATGGTATATTATATTTTTCAATAGTAAGCGTGTATGGAATTCCAGAAGTTCCCCGGTCAATTGGATTAATTCAGCCAATCTTACTATTAATTGCGATCAATACTTCGAGACTATCATTCAAATTTTTATTAGAATTAAGTCTTAATTTCACAAGAATATCATCAGATAAAGTAAAAGTATTAATTTATGGAGCTGGAACTGCTGGAAGGCAGTTATTGCGCTCTCTAGAAAATAATAAAAAATATGAAGTAATTGGTTTTATAGACGACGATCATAAATTATCTAAGCAAGTGTTGTTAGGTAAAACTATTTTTCATTCATCAAAATTAGAAAATTTATTAGAATCTAAGAATATAAGTCACATTTTTCTCGCTCTTCCTATAATTAGTAGGAAAGAGAGAAATAAAATTTTAGATAATCTGAAAAATTATAAATTGATAGTCAAAACTTTACCCAGTATTGAGGATATTGTTGATGGTAAAGTGTCAATATCAGATATTAAAGATTTAGACATAGATGATCTGTTAAATAGAGAACAAGTTGATCCAGACCCTAAATTACTATCTGAAAATATAAAATTCAAAACAGTGGTAGTTACGGGTGCTGGAGGATCTATCGGATCAGAATTATGTCGTCAAATTGTAAAGTTAGAACCAAATAAATTATTACTCATAGAGCTGAATGAATTTGCTCTATATAAAGCTTATGAAGAATTAGTAAGTATGAATAAAGATTTAAAGATTATTGCATTGCTCGTTAATGCTCAAGATCAAACTAAATTAGAGACAATTTTTGAAACCTTTAAAGTAGATACTGTTTATCATGCCGCAGCTTACAAACATGTACCTTTGGTTGAAGAGAATATTTGTGAGGGTGTTAAAAATAATGTGTTTAGCACTTTAGCTATAGCAAAAGCATCTATAGCAAAAAAAGTTTCAAATCTTGTTCTGATTTCAAGTGATAAAGCAGTAAGACCAACTAATATTATGGGAGCTTCTAAGAGATTGTCTGAGCTTTGCATGCAGGGTATCTATAAGCATACTAACGATATTAGTGCTAACTTTTCAATAGTTAGATTTGGAAATGTTTTGGAAACATCTGGATCAGTTATTCCAAAATTTAAAAAACAGATTAAAGAAGGTGGACCTATTACTTTAACACATAGAGATGTAACGCGTTATTTCATGACTTCTACGGAGGCAGCTCAACTCGTAATACAAGCAGGGGCTATGGGTAAACAATCTGAAGTATTTATACTTGATATGGGTCAAAGTGTTAGAATTATAGATTTAATTTATAAGATGGTGAGATTGTCAGGACTTAGTGTAAAAGATGATAAAAATTTAAATGGAGATATTGAGATTGAAATCACAGGTCTTAGACCAGGTGAAAAATTGTATGAAGAATTACTAATTGGTGATAACCCAGAAAAAACGGATCATATAAAGATTCAGAAGACAAATGAACCCATGATTGCATATGGTGAATTAGAAAGAGAATTAAATTTTTTAAAAATTTTATTAGACAAAAATGAAGTAGATGAGGTTAAAATTTTATTAGAAAAATTGTTAAAATTATATAAACCTAATTCAGAAATTGTTGATCACATTTATATTGAGCAATTATCAGCAAATTAAACAAAAAAATCTATCATCCACAAGAAATAAAGATAATAATGCTATTAGATCAAAGAAATGAATTTGATATTATATTTAAACAGTATTTTTGATATTTTTTCGATCGAGATAATCATTAATATTAATTATTAAATATATGTCATTTAATTCTAAAAAAGAAAAATTTATTTTTCATAACCTTCCAGTAATATTATTTTCTTTAATACCTTTGTTTTTAATCACAGGTCCTTTTCTAAGTGATTTGTCAATATCAATGATTAGCATATTATTTTTAATATATTGCGTAAAACAGAAAAACTTTTCCTACTTTAAAAATAAATATTTTTATTTTTTTATGATGTTTTGGTTATATCTAATAATTAATAGTCTGATAAATAATTTTAATATAGATAGTTTTGGAACTGTATTTGTATATTTTAGATACGGTATTTTTGTTATTGCTGTAGTTGCTCTATTAAATACCGACGAAAAAATTATTAAATATTTTTTCTATTGTACTTTTATTTGTTTTATAGCTCTGATTTTAGATGGTTTTTATCAATATTTCATTGGAGAAAATATTTTAGGATTTAAAACACCTGACAGTTATAGGGTTTCAAGCTTTTTTAATGATGAAATGATTTTAGGAAATTATTTAAGTAGATTGTGGCCAATTTTTTTTGGCCTATCGATTTTTATCTTTAAGCAGAAAAGTAAATTATTTTATTTGTTTATATTAACTTTCATTCTATCTGAAGCATTAATTTTTTTGAGCGGGGATCGTGCAGCCTTTTTCTATATTAATTTATCAGCAATTTTTATTATTCTATTTTCTAAAAAGTTATTCAAATTAAGATTTTTTACTTTACTGTCCAGTGTTGTATTACTCATAATTATTAGTTTAATTAATCCAATCGCCAAGGAACGAGTCTTTGACCAAACATTAAAGGGCATGAACTTGACAAACGATAAAGTTGAAGAAAAGCCATATATATTTACAAAACATTACCATGAAATATATACCTCAGCTTATAAAATGTTTTTAAATAATAAACTATTAGGTGTTGGAGTTAAAAATTTCAGACATGTATGTAGTGATCCAAGATACTATGTAAATCAAAAAGAAATTTGTTCTACTCACCCACATAATACATACATTCAAATATTAGCTGAGACTGGGATTATTGGGTTTTCATTCTTATTAATTGCGCTTATTTATTTTTGTAAATATATTTTGAATCATTTAGTTCTTAAATTTAAAGGTAAGTATTATTTTAATGATTTTGAAATTTGTGTTTTATCAGGAATAGCCATATATTTATGGCCTTTAGTGCCTACATTGAATGTATTTAATAATTGGATGAATATTGCAATGATCGTAAACTTACCTTTTTTATTCTGGAGTGTTAACTTAAGTACGACAAGAAGATTTATGATTAATAAAAACAGTTAAAGAAAATTAACATTATCGCAATCGTACAATAGACAAACTATAAGTAAATTAATCATTATTTAATTAGGCTTTAAGAGTTGCAATTTGTTTAATGTTTTTCTAGAAGAACATTAAATTAATAATGTAATTTTTTTTGCAATTTTCATGAGTTTACAATCATTGCTGAAAGGTTTAAGATAATAGTTTATTATTTAATATTTAATAATTTTGATGACCCAAATTTTTTGCCGTAAAAAATACAAAAATTATTTCTTTCTAGAGATCACCAATTTGTTTAGTTCTATGACAAAATTAAATATAGGTAGGTACTGATGTCAGATTTAATCCCTACTAATTATGATGAACTTAACTTTTTTGATTTATTCGAAACTTTATGGACTGAAAAATGGAAAATTACTATAATTACCTTTTTAGTATCGTTAGTTGGTATAATTTTCAATTTAAATAAAGATGATGTTTTTCAAATCACAGTTCCATTGAATAATGGTAATCCTGCAGTATTTGCCCATTACTATAATTTAAATGAACTTTCAAAAAAACACTCGTTCAACATTAGTATAAACTCTAGTCATGTTTTTGATTTAGTTGTGAGAGAATTTAATGATTATGAAGAGATGATTAGTGTTTTGCAGAAAGATGAAATAGTAAAAGAGCAAATTAAAGATTTTGATGAAAAAAGTAAGCAATTATTTTTAATGGAATACGCAAAAAATTTTGAGTTACTTCCAGGTAAGTCTGATGAGCAATATATGAGAAAGTGGGAGATATTTGCTGAGTGGAATGATGTAGAAAATGGCAAAAGCTTAATAAATGATGCTTTGTATATGACTTTATTAAATGTCAAAAAATCAATTTTTAATCAGATTGATTTATTATCCAAAAATATAGACAATAGAAATCAAATAGAACTAGAAATGTTGAATAAGGAGCTAGATTTAGTTAGTATAATCGAGGATATTTCTAATAAATCTCGCATACAATATTTAAGTGAGCAAGCTGCTATTGCCAGAGAATTGGGTATAGAAACAGAAGCTGATAGTTATATAACAGATCTAGTGCAATCAGATAATCTTGCTGTGAACATGACTGAACGTCCATTTTATTTACGTGGGTATATGGCAATAGAGAAAGAATTAAATAATATTCAAAACCGCTCAAAAGAGGAAAAAATGATAATGAGCCCTATGTATATGACTTTGATGGAAAAGATAATAAAACTTGAAAATGATAATACTATATTTTATTTAAATCAATTTGCAGATGAAATTAAAGATGATGGAATTATTGATTGGGTTGAGTATGATATTTCTCGTGCAGAAAGCAAATTATCGAATAAATCAGATTTTTATATTTTCTTCTCATTTATAATTGGACTCATATTAGGTTGTATTTATGTTCTTATAGCCAAAGGCTTTAATAGATATAAAGTATCAAAGTTAAAAGTATAAATAATCTATGCTTCTAAAATTTAATAATATTCATAAAATTTAGAACATCTGCTTATGAATTTGAATTTAAGAGTAATAATCTGATTACATGTGGAAAGTAAAAAATTCAAGTGTTCATGGCTCAGGTGTATTTGCAACTAAAAATATTCCAAAAAATACTAATATTATTCAGTATATTGGTCAAAAGGTTACGAAATTAGAGGGTGATCGTAGATCTAGCAGGCGAATAAAAAAATATACTAATTCACCACTTAATGGTTCAGTGTACATTTTTGAGTTAAATAAAAAATATGATATTGATGGGCTTGTAAATAATAATAAAGCTAGATTTATTAATCATTCTTGTAATCCAAACTGTGAAGTAGATATCATCAAAGGTCAAATATGGATTTCATCTATTAAAAATATTAAGAAAGGTGAGGAGCTAAACTATGATTATGGTTATGCATTTGACCCAGATGACTTCAGAGATCATGTATGTAAGTGTGGATCTAAAAACTGTGTGGGATTTATAATTTCATCCGATGAATGGAAAAAATATCTAAAATATATAACTAAAATAATAAAAAAGAATGACTAGCTAGATATCTTTTTAAAAGAATGATCTAAATTGCTTTCTTCAGCCCTATCAATTTGATCTTGTCTTATTTTTGAATTTTTCTTTTGATCAGAACTTCTTATGTTAAAACAATATTTGCAAGATATACCCTTTTTGTAGCTATTTAGTTTTTTTTCATTCTCAGTAATAGGATGTCTACAAGCATAACATTGTTCAAAATTTCCTCTTTGTAACTTCTTATTAACAGTAACTCTTTTATCAAAGACAAAACATTCCCCATTCCAAGTATTTGATTCTTTTGTATTTCTTGTAAATTCAAGAAAATTTAATATACCACCTTCTAATTGCGATACATTTTGATACCCATTTACTCTCAGAAAAGCTGAAATTTTCTCACATCTAATTCCACCTGTGCAATACATGGCAATTTCATCATCTTTTTTAATTCCAAGTTGATTTAGTTTTTTAGGGAAATCGCGAAAGGATTTAGTCTCAGGATTAATTGAATTTTTAAAATTTCCTATTTTGACTTCATATTCA
>MDSV01170421.1_pt1 | contig 11826 bp, 39 predicted proteins | sample 810851 | NCBI WGS metagenome assembly MDSV01 (sample SAMN05326640, study PRJNA326480) | marine metagenome | isolation source: seawater | place: Atlantic Ocean: North East | collected 2012 | reverse complement strand
TCACAATGTCTTTGGGCATTCTATCTCGGAACTTCTTTATTGGATTATAATTCCATTTGGAGGAGCAACAAGAGCAAGCAGAGTTTCTGTTTACATCCATGATGCGACCTGTCCAAGCAAATACCATAAAGACGAAGGCACAAAACAATGAAAACTTTACATACAATTAAAAATTGCAATTACAGAAGATTCTTGCACAAGAAATTAAAGCACGGCAAAATAAGTGGTAAGTTTTATAAGTTTCTTTGCAGGAACTTTCCTTACCGAATTAATGCAAGAGAGGTAACACTCTGTGTCGGAAAGATTCTTGATGGCAGAATCACAGAAGAGAAAGCTATCGCCACTTTACAAAAAGAAGGGAACGAACTTAGGAGACAAAAAGAAATGATGCAATCAAATATAGAGTGCAGAAAGAAAATAGGTTGGAAGCAAATAAACTAAATGGATGTCGAGCAGAGATCACTTAAATATGTAGAATACCATATGTTTGAAACATTCGACCCAATATTTCTCAATCAGATGCAAGTAAATGGTTTATGGCATGATGATAATGGGTATCCTAGATATGAGAGCATTATTGAAAATGCAGAAGGTCAAGAGGGCAATCTTGTTTCTTATCTATTCCCTCCATTTGACCCCGATTCAGACGAATACGATACATATGAATTTAATGCTTGACATTTTCAAAGAAATATGAGATAATATAAATATGAATATAACTAAAGACGAAATCAAACTTCTACAATCATGCCAAGACTCTTTTGAGTGGAATGAAGCCTGCAAGACCATAGTTTCCGCAAGGGACTATGATGACTTTCCGCCCGATTGGAAGCGAGTAGTCCTAGACTCTGGATTTATGAATCAGATTCGTGCTAGGTGGGATGCGAAAGCGAAAAGAATGCAGGATCGCATGGACATAACTGATCTTCAGAATTTTGCAGATGGCAAAGTTGAAGATGGAGAATAATTTTTATAAAGACAAAGAGTTAATGAATCTTTTTTGCAAACTAAGCAAAGAAGAGTTCATACAAACAAACCCGCTTATCAGCGAATTAGAATATAATGCAACTAGATGTATTTGGAGATACAAAGGATACGATAATATGAGAACAACTAAAGAACAACTGAGAGATACAGAGCCAAGCATAGACGATATGCGTTACGATCTTGCTGAACGAGAAGCAATGAATTTAAATGTGGGGAGTATGATTGACTTACTCATGGATGGCTTTGAGGGATTAAATAATATCCCAAGCGTTGACATTCGAGAAGAGTGGGAGTCGCTTTTTGGAGATTCTAATGGAACAGGTAGTTGAGCTATGGGATTTATCTTGGGGAGATGGAATTCTCCTGACCTTAATGTTGATGAGTCTTTATACCTATAAAGTATGGATTGATAATAAGTTTAAAAAATAATGTCATCAAATAAGGACGAAGAAGAAGCAATGAGAGAGGGTGAATGGGGAAGAGATGACATCTACGACCAATACGACCACATAGAAGAAATTACTAGAGATCAAATATTGGGAGAACAAGAAGATGATGAGTTGGATTTAGCTTTCCAAGAAACTTTTCGACTAGCTCACCATGCCATTCAACCTTGGTGGACAGTCGAATATAGAGAAAAAAGCACAAATTTGATAAATAAAGCAGAATCTTATTACAAACAAGAAATAAAGGACAATCTATGTCATCAATAAATTCACATAAAAATTTTCAGTTCGCACACGCCATACAAAGTACGCTCGCAAATCCCCTGATAAGCATTTATTATTCTAAAGATCAAATACAAGATAGAATATCTTATAGGTTTTGGAGGGAGATGACTAAGGTTATTGCAAGCAAATCTTTATCTAATAAAGAAAAGGTTAGAGCCGTTCACCTTATAATGAACGAACGCATGATGTTTAATACAAATAAACAGGCAGGATTCGATGCAGAATCAGTAGAACAGGCAATTTTAGATTTTTTGCCTTGACATTCACAAGAAAATATGAGATAATATAATTATGTTAGAAAAAATACTAGATGTACTAGATGAGTGGAAAGACCTTCAGCCAAATATGGCAAGCGAGCATTGCAGGTCGCTACTAGCAAGAGATCTATACGATGCTCTTGAGGAACATATAAATCAAATTTTAGAGGATGCTATTTGTGGCAGTAAATAATGGGTTGGGACGATGATGAAGAAATAGGCGATTGGATGAAAGGAAACCCTTTTGATGGAGATGATGACGAGCATTACGAAGAGGCTCAAGATTTTATAGAACGCAATCGAGATCATTTTATGATTGCGGATTTAGTGCAAGACATGAATTTTCTTGTATCAGAATGCAAAGAAAATAAAAATAAAATTTATACAAAGAAAGATTTAATTGTAATAAATAAAAGACTTAATCTTCTCAAGGAGAGTGGATATTTTTGGCTAACGAAGAATTTAAAAAAAAGATATATTTACGATCTAAACGATTTTATAGGATGGTTATGTAATTTTATGGAACAAAAGGAAATAGAAAATGATGAATAATATTAAAATAAATAGTATGGATATTATGTGTGCAAGCGAAGAAGAGGAATTCTTCTACAAGAATAACGATGAACCTGTCGAAGAAGGAGAGCCTGTTGGGTTGGATATTGATTCTCCATTTGAGGTAGATTTTGTATTGTTTTCCAATATTTATTGGAATCCAAACCATGAAAACATTTAAAGTTCCATGTACTTGGGAGATGTCTGCGTGGGCGACTGTTAAAGCGGAATCTTTCGATAAAGCAGTTTCTAAGGTTGCTTCTACTAAGTTCGACTCTGATGACGATCAGGAAGTTGAATTACATTTCTCAACCCAACCTAATTACATCAAAAATTCTTTTAAACCAGATTATGAGATAATCGAATTTGAGAAGTTGAAATCAGAGAACAAGTAGTGTAATATACTATATATGACACTAAGAGATCTTCTAAATAAATCTTCATTTAAAAGTGTCTTTAATAAGATACATAAAATTTATTATAAAAATAATAAAGAAGACGAGCTAGAAAAAGTTTCATATAATTACAGAAAAGTTTTTGATTTATTATGCCAAAAACCAAAAAATCAAAATGACGATTGGAGAATCTACATAACAGAAAAGGAAGAGGACGGCGACAAATACATAGATGTCTGTTATTACAACGAATTAGATGATGAAATATACGCAATAGACTTTGTTTCTTGGTCGGAATTAATTGATTTAGAGATTTATCTTTGCGTGGATATGGATGACATTACAACTCTTGCCCATATCTTATGGGAAATAACATTTTACGGATTTAACGAAGAATCTCTTGCTGAAGCAAAAAAAAGCCTTGACATAAAATAATCTTTGTGGTATAATATATACCTTCAGATGAAATTAAACGCAAAAGAAAAACGCATTTTCTTGAAATGTGCAGAAGAACTCAATGAGTTAGCAGTAGAAATCTTACAAGCAGTCAATAAACCTGATAAAGGTAATTGGGGCAGTATAGTTGAAGAAATGACTGATGTTAATAATTGGCTTGAAAAAGTAAAAGAAATAGGAAAGCATCCTTTTAAATAAAACAATGACTGAACAATGGAGTTTTTGGTTTTTAGTTTTCTTGGCGATTTGTTTTGCTTATGAATTAATAAAAGATTTTAGGAAATAAAAATGCACGAAGCAATGACAGAAGAAATTAATTATAGCAAAGGCTACGATCAAGGTTTTGCTGATGCACAAGAACATCTTGAAAAAGAATTTGAAAAGATTTTACTTAAAGTTAAAACAGAATCATATGATAAAGGTTACAAAGAAGGAGCAAATCAAAAAGACAATGAACCATGCCTTTGTGGTTTCTGGGGAGATAAGAAATGATTAATTGGATTAAAATTGAAGACGAAATACCCGAAGAAGGCAGAAGGTTACTTTATTTTTTTGAATGCACAGGAGTTTCTCTTGGTTTTTATTTTGGCAGGGATGAAGAATATCCCTGCTCAAACGATCATGTATTTGGAAGCAATGCAGGGTTTTTAACAGGAGATGTGACGCATTGGTGCTACATTGGCTATCCCGATGCCGAGGAAGCCGTAGAGTGGAGAATCGATGCAGACAGAGAATTTTTTGAAGAAACGAAAAAAGAAATTTTTAAAATAAAAGAGCCGATCAAGAAGGTATGAAAAAACTTTTGTCAGTTTTATTTTTATGCTTGACAGGATGCGTTGAGCCTGTTATAGTTGAAAGTGAAACTAAAGAATCAAGGTCGGAGGAAACTCAAAGAGAAATAGACTCTCTCTTGGCTCAAGACAAGAAAAACAAATTACTTGAATTAGAATATCTAGAACAAATTAGAATCGCACAGGAAAATAATGATACAGAGGCATTTGAATTTTTCCTTCAAGAATATGTTGATGTAGAAAGATTGGAAGTTCCCGAAGAACTTAAAAAAGAACCAAATTATTTTAAAGGTGGATTAAAAGTAAAATATTAATATGAAAATAAAGTTAGGATTAAGAGGTAGTTCAGATGCAGTATATGGTGTCATCGTAAAGTTTGATGATCTTAGCCTTGTGTCTTCTGATAATATTTTTCTTATCGGTGAAGAGAACCGAAATAAAATGGGAGAAAACCTCATTAAATTGCTTGACACTTTAAGTGTTGACATTATGAATGACATTGAAATAAATGAAAAAGTAATGACTGAGATTGAGCGAGAATTAAATATGGAAAACGGAGCATTAAAAAAGTATGTCCCATGACGAACACAATAGCGGAATGAGAAAGGGTTATAATAGTGCCTTGCGAACCCTTAGAGAATTTGACAGGAAAGTATTTGACTTGACAGATGCGGACGATATATATAATGTAGGTAAATCTAATTTATATAATATTCAAAAAGATTTAATCCATGAAATATATGGAGCAATAAAAAAAGAGAAAGAAGAATATACAGATGACCAATTTAATTAATTTTACAAAAAGATTGTTTCGTTTATTTCGAGTAAGATCAAGAGATGAATTTAAAAAACTTGTTCGTAAAGACGAACCTAAATTATCTAAAGCTCAAATAAATGAATTAATTGAATTGAATAAAGATATATTAGTTAAGTTAAAAGACGGATGAGCGATTTGGTTGAAAAGCTTGACTCCCTAGCAAAAAGCGGACTCAACGACAATACCTTATTTATTTTTACTGCGGGAGTTGAATATACCCAAGAAAGGGTCGCTGAACTTATGGATGAAGTTATTGAAAATTACGAATCCAAGAAGCCAAAAGATGATTGTGAAATATATAACTCAGAAATAAACGCATTAAAATTTATGCGAGATTGGGTAAGCAACGGAGGAGAATAATTTTCTTGACAAATAGTAAAAAATACAATATACTTAAACCATGAAAAAATACTTAACGCTTTTAATCTTATTTATTTTTGGGTGCGGTACGCAACAAAAGGAGAATGCTCTGTACTATCAAGCCTATGACGCTAAGTGGGACGACCCAACAATTAACCCTATTTTTGAGAATGAGTGGGACGCAAAAGATTACGCTCATCGCAATAACATGGGTTCTGAAGTGGCGGGAGATGACAGTCACTCATACATAGTTAGAATTATTAATTATAGATATGAGATTCGCCAAGTTAATGATTTAACTGATGAAATTCTGCATACCACTAACTCTAAAAGAGATGGCTTGAAATATGTCGAACAATATACGGAAGCTCACTCAGATTTATTTATGTATGACCTCAAGGAAGGTGTAATAGTGACAACTTCCACCCCTTAAATTGAACTTTCAATATAATATTTCATACAAAGATAACGATCAAATAAAGCAGATAGGTTTTCGCTCAAAAAAGAAAATGATGCAATACCTAGATGCAAATAAAAAACAATTAAATAAACTAGATAATGTATTTCTTCACTTTAAAGTAATAAAACTTTCTTTAAAATCAAGTGCGTGGAATGATCGTAATTGAATATATCATTGTTGCGTGTATTGGATATTATATCGGTATCAAAATCTATGAATTTATAATGGAATAATGTTCGACAACGGAATAAATAATGAGCATGAAAACGCTCACCAAAAAGGATTACAACGAGGATTCGACTTAGGTTGGTCTTACAAGGGTCGATACTATCGACAAATGGTTAAGGATATGATTAATAACAAAGATTACTTAAAGACAGGAGAGTCATCACTCAAGAGACTCCTAGAAAAGATGGAGAGAGAGGATGGTCGTGAGAACATCACGATCAACTCATGGTAATTTTTTTCTTGACAGATCAAATTAATTTTGGTACAATAGACTCCTAATGCGAGAAATAAGAACAATCAAAGGAAACCTCTTGGATTTTCCAACTCACGATCCCGATGACCCCGATCACTATATCGGAATTAGTGCCATCGCACACTCATGTAATACTAGAAATATTATGGGTGCAGGTATTGCGAAGCAAATAAAGAATCGCTACCCTCAAGCGTATGAGGCAGACACAAAAGCCTACGATACGGAATACGACAAAGATGGTCAGTATGTACATTGGTTAGGCAAGTTTTCTAAAGCTGAAATAAACTCTAAATTTTTACCCAACGATAAGGTTTATATATATAATATGTATACCCAAGCAAATATTGGAGATGGTTCAAGACAAGTGCATTATGAAAAATTTTGGCAAGCATTAAAAAGAGTTGAGCAAGACCTTTACGCAATGAATGTTGCAAAGCATGAATATGATGGTTCTGCTCCTCCTGTACTTGGATTACCTTACGGAATTTCTTGTGGGCTTGCAGGAGGAAATTGGGGAATAATAAAAGCGATGATTGAAGATATTTTTCTTGACTCTCCGATAGAATGCTATATAGTAAAGTTTGACATATGATAAAAAACAAAGAAGACCCTCGTTACAAATTAGACTTTAATCGCAAAGTTTTTGTTTATAAAAATCTCCACAAAAATTGTTGGAGTGTTAGGCAAGATGGTTTGGTTAAAGCACACGCTCTTGAGCTTAACTTGTATGATTGCACCATCAAGGTCAGTCGAGCAGGTCAAGCAAGAGTGCGTAAAGAAAAGAGAAAAAATGTTCATGCAGGAATCAAAGGATACCTTGAGCCATATCATCTTGGCTTATCTCATTGTGCAAACCTTAATGATGAGGTAAGGATGTTTCAGAGAGCATGGGAAGGATTATCGGAAGAAAATATGCGTGAGATTACTTACAATCCATACAAATATAATTCTTTCGTTCACAAGGATGATGAGACTCCAAGATGGTTTGGAAGTTTTACGAGGCTTGAAGAAAAAAGAGTTTTAATTGCATAACAAATAATTTATGACTACGAAAAAAGAAAAAGAACCATTTTATACAGATAAGCCTACAATCTGTCCTGTTACAAATAAGGAATATATTGACGATGTTCACATTGTCGTAGAATTTGGTTATGGATCACCTAAAGATATGTGGACTTACAAACTCTCTCCTGTTCACCATGATGCAGGACAGAAGGTTCTTGAGTACATAGAATCTCTAGCCCAAGAACATAATCCTAATTTTGATATTGAAGATTATGGAGAAAATACAATCGAAGATTGCTTTGATGCAGATTTTGAATTTACCGATCAACAAAAAGCCGAATGGGGATTCGATGAATAATTGCCTTATACAAATATATGAAACAAATAAATAGCTTTTATTGGATTAATAATAAAAAAGAAATTGACGATCTAGTCACCCAACTCGATGAAAGATTTGGTTTAGTTAGCCCAACCTACAAACATAAACCTACAAAATTTCCTGTTTTATTAACTTACTCATTCACTAATGATGTCAACGGAGCAAGTGTATTATTCAAGCACATCACGATTGAAGAGGTCGAAAGCTTGGTAACTAATTTATCTCCAAGCACTTAAAAAAAAGCTTGACAAGTCGGGCGTTCTGTGCCATACTTGTATTAATGAAAATTATTAAAAATGCAGAAGATGCTTGGTCGATTGATGTCCCAATGTCAGAAAGGGAACTACAAGAAATTTTACATGAAGATAAATCTTTCTCTTGGGTCTTTCCTACGAGCGAGAACGAAAATATAGAAATAACAATTCACATATATAAAGAAGATGAAGCTAACTAAAAAACAAAAAGAACTTTTAGAAATACATGATTGGGATTTATATACAACCGATGATGGAGAACAAAATTGTGCTTGGGTTAGTATTGCTCCCGAAGATGGAACGATCTACGGAGAAGTTGTCGAAACTTTAGGCTTGACAGGAGAAGGAAAAGATGTTAAGCTATTAATCGTTGCAACCTCTGAAGATCAATGAGGCAATACTTAATCGCACAATTAAAAGAGTTAATTAAAACAGAACTCGTTTACAAAGAACACGCTATTGATATTTTAGAATCATTCGATGAAGAAGCAGAAGATACGAGCGAGCAAAACGCATACGATAAGGCTCAACAGGACATTCAAATGCTACTCACAGGAGAATGGTAAAATTTAATGCTTGACAAGATCGAAATAATCTGTCATAGTTAAAGAATGAAAACAACGGAAATCACCTTTGAAGTCCCACTTGATGGTGGAGACAATTATAGAATGAACGAGTGCGTGGAACAAATCGCACAACTGATTGACCAATACTTTGGTACTGCAATCCAAGATGTTACTAGGATCAACGACTTAGTTGACCAAGAAATTGTTGCAAGTTGGAAGGAAGAAAGAAGTTTTGCTCAAGCAGAGGCGAATGGAGGAAGCAAGTGAAAATTACAAATCAATGGGACGAACAAATCGAAGTTGAGGTTGGCGATTGGGTTGGCTTTAAATGCGACATCGAACAATACGGAAAAATCAAATCAATTCAGCGAGTAAGAAATACTCTTATCTTGACTAATGAAGATGGTTTTGATGGAGATTATATCGGTGGAGATACCGAAACTCTCGTTAGCCTTGACGAAATATGGGTGGACTAAATATTATGACAGAACTAAAAGACTTAATAACACAAAAAATCGAAGAGATTGAAAACTATCCAATCGACACACAGGAGAATGAAGAAAGGTATATACAAGAAATACAAACCTTAGTATATGCAAAATTTCTTTTGTTTGGGGATGACAATTTATTGGTAGATTAAAATGCAATTAACATCAGAGCAAATAATCGCATTAAAAAATGTTTTGTTTCTAGCGGAGGAAGTTGTTCATCCCGACTATAACCCATTTCACGATGCAGACGATGTAATCGCACATAATTCCATAGAATTAATTAGAGAATTAATTATAGAGCAAGAGAACATTGCCCTAGCAAAAGCCGATTCAGAAGATTCTTAAAAAAAAGGCTTGACATTCTTTGAGTTTCTGTCATACTTATAGGTATGAGATTAACAGATGCGAAAACATTAGCTTTGCTTCACATGGAGGAGCATGGAGTTGACGATAAGTTTACTTTTGAGTTTGAGGACTGCAAGAGAACGCTTGGTCGTTGTCATTATCATGCAAAGAAGATTACCTTGTCCAAGTGGTATGCAGAGTTAAACGAAGAAAAAGAAGTAGAAGATACTATACTGCATGAAATTGCTCATGCACTTGCGTGGATTCACAACAAGTTCACAGGACATGGAAAGATATGGAAAGATTGGGCAAGGAAAGTCGGAGCGACTCCAAAGGCTTGCAGTAAATCTAACTTAGCTCAACCAAAAAATCATTACAAGTATGAACAGACTTGTTGTGGAGTTACATACAAAAGGCATCGAATAAGAAAAAACGCAATATATCGTTGCCCTAACTGCAAAGAAAAATTATTTAAGTAAGATGAGCGGAGAAGCACATACTGCATTTTTCAGAAGGACAGATAAAACAAAAGAGTCCAATACTCAATTATGTAAAATTTTTGAGAGAATTATCTTGGCATCACCTGTCAAGAAGCACATGAAATTTTATCCCGATCATATTGGGCAAGTTCATCTTTATGAAAAAGGTGGAGAAGATGTACCTGATTGGATGGAAAAAACTTTACGATTCGATGGAACTTTCGAGTTGTACATTTCAACCTATGAATCTTGGTATGAGGATGCAGACATCTACGAAGGCGAAAGAGAGGATAGTTTCCTTTCTCTCGCAAAGAAATTCGCAGACCTTTACTCGTTAAATTACTACGAGCGAGGAGTTTATGAGTTAGAGGGCGAATTAGAAAAAAAAGGCTTGACATTATCTAAAAACTAGTCTATTGTTATTACCATGAACACAACAGAAGCACAAGACTATGACTATCTCATTATGCAGATACGAGGATTGCTAAACAAGCACCTTCATTTCAATGATGGTTCGCCCGAATCGGGCATCTTATGGAGAATCCAAGGATTAATTAATGATGAATTGGAATACAAAAATGAATGCGAAGCAAAGGAAGAATCTTAAATGAAAGAAAAAAAGTTTATTATAAGACATTGCTCAAACTACAAGGTGAGCTATAAAAATTGGTACGAAGCACATTACTCCGATGGAGTTAATTGCAAATTATTTTCCGTAGACTCTTATCGCCACTTACTTCAATTTACCGATCTCTTAAAAGAGGCAGGATACAAGTACATAGAAAACGAACAAGAATATTAAAATGATAAATGCACAAGATATAATGTGGGTTAAAAATTCACGAACTAGTCCACTTGAGGATGAACTCAATGTAATTGCAGTAAAAAGAAAATGCGATTATCCACCTCAAGGAACGATAGTTAAACTCACACAAATTAAAGATGAATACCCTAATGCGGATATAAGATTCGATGATGGAGATTCAAGTGGGTTGTGTTATCTTTATTTCAATAGGCAAGGTCAGCACAGGCGAGATGCCAATGGAAATTGGGTATGGATTCCTGCAAAAACTCAAATGGATGCCTATGAGGGCTATAAGCACTCCGTAACGAATACCAATGGCATGACCGACCAAGGACTTTGGAAGATGGCAGAAACTTTGAATCATGTCAAGAAAGTACTGATAGAGAGGATATTAGAGAAAGTTTAAAAAAAGGCTTGACATAAGCAGAAAATTACTCTAGTATTATAATCATGCAAAACGAAGAAGCAGAAATCGTACTCGATACCATTGCGGAAATCAATCCCAATGCAATCGTACTAGAACCTCAATCAACATTCAATCAAGCTATAATCGGTTCTGATCCCGATGGCAGATTGGTTTACTCATCGAATAAAATTATTCGTGCGTTTATGTCAGAGGATGGCATGAGCGAAGAGGAAGCAATAGAATATTTTGAATACAATACGCTTGGGACTATCCAACCTATGGACAATCCCGATAAGCCTCTGTTTGTATATGACGAATTTATTTTTTAGGCTTGACACAAACCAAAAACTAGTCTAGTATTATAGAATGAATACATCAGAAGCATTTCTAGCAAGTATAGAAAACTCAATCGCCAATGCGGAGAAAGAATCAAACTCTATTCCACGCAAGGGCATGAATGTTTACCTTGACAAATCTACTATGATTATGCAAACTTTTACTGATCCTAGTGCATTTGCTCATGCCAAAAAAGTTACTGCAAGAGCAGGTTCATCGAGTTGTCTACGCAATGTATTAGATGCAGGAGGCAGACTACAATAATTTTTTTAAAAAAAGGCTTGACATCACCTTAAAGCTATGTCATACTTATATTATAAATTGAAACAAACAAGTGTAAATTAATTGAACAACAAAGCAAAAAAATGATAATTCAAGGAAACCAAAAACGAGTCGTGCAGTCGCATGATTTCGATGAAGTAAATTGTACTATTGATGCGGAAGATATGCGTTATGTAGCGTCTCTCTTGCGT
>MDSV01106913.1_pt1 | contig 11826 bp, 12 predicted proteins | sample 810851 | NCBI WGS metagenome assembly MDSV01 (sample SAMN05326640, study PRJNA326480) | marine metagenome | isolation source: seawater | place: Atlantic Ocean: North East | collected 2012 | reverse complement strand
TGGTATTAACGTATCTGGAGGTCAAAAACAGAGAATAGCTATAGCTAGGGCAATTATTAATCAACCAGATATTTTAATTTTAGATGAAGCCACAAATGCACTGGACTATAAAACAGAAAACTTAATCATGAGCAATCTATCAAAATATTTTAGCAATAAGACATTAATAGTAATTGGTCATAGACCGGGATCTTTAAAAAGATGCAATAAAATATATCAGATGGAGGAAGGTAGATTAAATTTTGTAAAAGATTACAAATATTTTAATAGCATAAATTAGATAATGAAAAATGAAAAAACATATAACTTAGTATTTACCGACATTAGAAAAACTTTATCTAATGATATTAATAATCTTTTACTAGGACACTGGTGCTTAGAACAAAATGAAGAATATTTAAAAGAATTCAGATATGAGATTTCAGAATTTGAAAAAAAAGAAAAAGACAATGAAGTACAATATAAAAATAATTTACAAATTTATGAAAAATTACTTGATGATATAATCATAAATTTAAAAGGTGTTTATGATGAAAATTGGAGTAGAAAAAGTTGGGAAATATTTATTGGTTGCTGGATTTCAAGATATATATTTATTATTAAAAATAGATATCACGCCTTAAAATATGCTTTTGAAAATTATAATATAAAACAAGTATCAATTTCTGATTACAAAAATTTTTCTTTTGTTACAGAAGATACAGTAGATTTTAAATTGAAAACAAATAATGATATTTGGAATTTTAATCTTTTCTCAATGTTATGGTGTGAGTATATTGATCCTGATAAAAAAGTTAAAACAATTGAAATAAAGAATGAGAATAAAAAAATAGAATATGGAAAAAATAATTTTAAAAAATTTTCTTTTTTAAAATTATTAAAATATAAAATTTTTAAATTTTTTGAAAATATTCTTTGTAAAAAAAATAGATTAATTTTTTACAGATCTAATTTTGGAAATAAATTTCTTTTAATAAAAACACTCTTAAAATTAAAAAATTTTCCTTTTTACTATAATTTTGACTCCAAACTTAATAATGTGACTAAGCTTAATTTGAAAAGGAAAGATAAATTTATATCTTCAAGTGATGAAAAAATTCATAAAATATTAAATGATAATTTTTATAATTTTTTACCTACATATTTTTTAGAAAGTTTAGACGAATTAAAATTTAAATTTAAAGAACTACTGCTCCCAAAAATACCTAAAATAGTTTTTTCAGCTAACCCATTTGTACAAGATAATTTATTTAAATATTGGTTGGCAAAAAACATAATGAATAAAGGAAAAATCATAACTTTCCAACATGGAAATAATTATGGAACTACTAAAATTTGTCCGCAAGAAGACATAGAGGTTAAGTTAAGTGATAAATTTCTCACCTGGGGCTGGTCAGATAAAAGCAGACAAAATATTGAAGCATTTGGAATTTTTAAAAATATTGAAAAAAAAATTAATCTAGTAAATAAAAGAAAAATTTTATTAATTATTTCTAGCACCTATAATTATGTGACAGGAGAAGGCACAGGAGAAATTTTATCAATGAGAACAAAAAAATATCAAAAAATTTTAGATGAATTAATTAAAAAAATGCCTAATGTTATTTTAGAAAATATATTTATAAGGGGGAATTACGTAGGTGAAAAATTAAGGAGTTCTAAAATAACAAGCAATATTAAGAAAAAATATAAAAATTTAAAATTTCAAAATAGCAAAAAACCCCTCATTAACGTTTTTAATGATTTTGGATTAATTTTAAATTCAAATGATAGTACTGTTTTCTTAGAGTCAATGGCGTTAAATAAGCCAACTATATCTCTCATGGATGAAACCTTATATTTTAACCATTTTAGATCTGAACCCTCAGAAATATTTGCTCAATTGAAGGAAGTGGGTATTATTCATACTAATATAGATTCTTTGATAGATTTTTTAGAGAAAATTAATTTTAATTTTAACGAATGGTGGAATACAGAGCGTGTAAATAAAATAAAATATTTATTTGTCAAAAATTATTGCAAGCCCATAAATAATTTTCCTGAAGAGATAAATATTTTCACAAAGAATTTATAATATGAAATCATTTTCAGATATTTCAAAAAACTGCCTATCATCAGAAAAAAAATTATCTGATGTAAAAAAAATTTTTAGAAAAATAAAAAAAAAGATAGTTTTTGTTGTTAAATCAAAAAAATTAATAGGAACGATAACAGACGGAGATATAAGGAAAATACATTTTTCTAGTAATATAAATACCATATCAGTTTTGAAAGTTATGAACCCAAAGCCAAGTTACGTTTATCAAGGTTATGAGAAAAAAGTCTTAAATAAAATCAAAAATAAGATTAGATATGTACCAGTTTTAAACAAAAAAAAAATTATAGTCGAAATTTTAGATCTACAATATTTAAAAAATTTAAATCATGGGAATAGTGTAATTATATTTGCAGGTGGAATTGGAAAAAGATTGAGACCATTTACAAAAAAAATTCCTAAACCAATGCTTAAAATAGCTAAGAAGCCTAATCTAGAGATATTGATAGAGAAAATTTACAAACAAGGATTTAAAAATATAAATCTAAGTTTGCGATATAAACACAACTATATAATAAAAAAAATAAAAAAATTTAAACATATAAATTATAATGTAGAAAGAAAGCCTTTGGGAACAGCCGGCGGTTTATCGGTAATGAAATTTAGTAACAAGTTACCAATAATTGCAATTAATGCTGACCTAATAACTAATTTAGATTTGAATAATTTGTTAAATTATCATTATTCAACTAAATCTGATTTTACAATCAGTGTTAAAAAAAAAATTTTCACAGTTCCATTTGCTACTGTTAATATAAAAAATAATAAAATTGCTGCCATAGAAGAAAAACCTTCTAAGGATTATTTTTTCAATGCAGGAATTTATGTATTAGATCAAAAAATACTTAAAACTTTAAAAAAAAATCAAAAAATCGATATGCCTGATTTGATACAAAAATCAATAAAAAAGAGATTTAAAATTAATGCTTTTTACATGTATGAAGATTGGGTCGATTATGGTTCTAAAGAGACTTTTTTAAATTTAAGAAAAAAAAATGAATATAAAAAGATTAGAAAATAAAATTTTTTCCAAAAAATCAAGGTATGATTTAAATAAAAACCAATTTTTGGAACTCAATCAAAATTTTAAAAATGCAAATTTATTTATAATTGGAGCTGCTGGATCTATAGGAAAAGCATTCACTTTAAAATTAAATTCTTTTAAATTTAAAAAGTTAATTTTATTAGACAATAACGAGTCATCGTTAGCAGACTTAAGCAGAGATATAAATTTAATTTTTAATAAAAAACAAACCAAATTAGTTGACTATATATGTGCTGACATAAATAATTTTCCATTAAAAAAATTTATTAAAGGTGAAAAAATTAGCCATTATATAAATTTTGCAGCATTAAAACACGTAAGATCGGAAGAAAATTTTTTTTCAACAATTAATATGTTCAAGACGAATGCTTTCAAGCCTTTTGAAATTGGTGATACAAAAAAATTAAAAACTTTGAAACAAGTTTTTTTTATATCTACAGATAAAGCAGCAAATCCTAGTAGCCTTATGGGTTGTTCAAAAAAATTAATGGAGAACGGCTTATATAATTTAAAAAATAAAAATAAAAATTTAAAAGTTTCTTCAGTAAGATTTGCAAATGTCTCTTTTTCTAACGGTAGTTTGTTGCAAAATATTTATAATAGAATGAAGAATAACGAAGTATTTGGAATACCCAAAAATATAAAAAGATTTTTTATAACACACAAGGAGGCCTCACATTTATGTCTTAAAGCTTTATTAAAAGAGTCAGACAATCACATTATATTACCTAGCTATAAAAGCATAGGCCACATGATATCACTTAAAGAGGTTACAAAAAAAATTGTTTACGCACTTGGAAAAAAACCAATATTTTCAAGAAAAATTAAAAAGTATAAAAAAAATCAACAGTTAATTATAGAAACAGATAGTTCAATTGTAGGTCAAAAAAATTATGAATTATTCTATGAGGAAAATGAAAAGTTATTAAATTTTCTAGGTGACTTAAATCTCAGAAAAATTAAATTTTATAGTAATTCAAAAATTAAATTTTTTAAAAATAAATTAAAAAAAACAAAAAATCTTGTAGAAATTAGAAAATTATGCATGAAAGTATTTAATACATATAAAATAAATCAAAATAATAAAAAAAAAATATTTTTAAAAAATATCATTTAAAAAAAATGAAATTATTAATAACAGGCTTCGATGGTTATATTGGCAAACATATAGTTTCAAGCCTGAAGAGTAAAAATATAGATTATAAAAAAATACAATTAAATGATTTAAATACAAAACATTACTCTAGTACACATCTCTTGCATCTTCAGTTTTATATATCAAAAAATAAATTAAAAAGTTTTCAAAAAAAAAATTTAAACATAATAAAAAAAATAATAAATAAATGTATAAAAGAAAAAATTACACTCATTTTTTTTAGTACATGTAGCGCTGATCTTAAGATAAATGACTATACTATTTCAAAAAAAAAGTGTGAAAATGAAATAATAAAATTTTCAAAAAAAAAGGATTTAAATTATAAGATTTTAAGAATTTACAATGTTTATTCCCAAAATTTAAATGCTCGAGGAGTTATTCCCGATCTAATAAAAAAAATGAGAAATAATAAAAAAATTACACTGAGGTATCCAGATAATGTTAGAGATCTTATATTTGTTGAGGATTTAATAACCATGATTAACAAAATACTAAAAATTAAGAAATCTGGAATTCTTGAAGTGGGGACCGGGAAGGGCACAAAGATAACTAAAATTGCGAAAGCTATTCAAACTCAATTTAATTTTAATTGCAAGATCATCAATTCAAAAAACAGAAAAAGCTCAAAAAATTTTTATTCTAAAGCTAATCTTAAAAAAAATAAGAGTTTAATAAAATGGCATCCAAAAATAAATTTGAAAAAAGGACTTCAAAAAGTTTACAAGTTAAATAAGTTTTATGAATAATTTTGGAATTATCATAGAAGCAAGGACAGGCTCAAAAAGATTGCCAAACAAAATATTAAAAAAAGTTAATAAAAAAACAATTTTAGATTATTTAATTAAAAGAGTTAAAACTCAAAAAAAAATCAAAAAAATTATAGTTTCAACAACGACATTAAAAAAAGATTTACCTTTGATTAAAATTGCAAAGAAAAATAAGATAAGTTTTTTTCAAGGAAGTGAAAATGATTTAATAAAAAGGGTAATTGATACTGCAAAAAAAAATAATTTAAAATTCATTGTCCAGGTTACTTCAGACAACCCTTTCTTTGATAAAGAAATTTTTGAAATTCTTCTAAAGATATTTAAACAAAAAAAATATGACTTTGTCTCAAATTCTTTAAAAAGTTTTTTCCCAATTGGATCAGATATAAGAATATTTAAACTTAAAAATCTTATAAATTCCTCTAAATATGTTAAAGGTAAAGCTAGACAGCATACTTGTTATTATTTTTTGAAAAATATAAAAAAAATAAAATCATATACTTTAAAAGCAGGGCCAGATTATTATAGACCACAATATCGACTTACTCTTGACTATAAAAATGATTTAAAATTGATTAAGAAAATTATTAACAACTTTGGGAACAAATATTTTTCATTAAAAAGTATAATTAAATTTTTAGATAACAACAAAGAAATTTCAGCTATAAACTCAAACTTACCTACTAAACTTACTATTCCTAAATATAGATGATAAAAAAAAGAAAAATTATTATTTTTACTTGTCACTCAAGAAAAATTGGCTTGGGGCATTTTATAAGAAGCCAAAGACTGTATTTTAAATTAAAAAAAAAATTTCAATGCGAATTTTATGTGAATAAAGATAAAAATTTTATAATTTCAAAATTAAAAAAACAAAATAATTTTACTATAATAATTTTTGACTTTAAAAAATATGAAAAATTTTTTTTAAAATATAGTAAAAATCTATTTTACATACTATTTGATCAGCATAAAATAAAAAAAAATAATTTGATCTCTTTAAATCCTTTAAATTTAAAAAAAAACGATAATTTGAATGGACCAAAATGCTTTGCGTTTCCAAATAGTTTTTTTAGAAAAAAGAAAAAAAAAACTTTTAAAAAAAAATTCAATATTTTTATATCCCAGGGTGGCACAGACTCAAATAAAAATTTAAAAAAAATAATTGACTCAATTAATATAAATAATCCTAAAATAAATAGGATCTTTGTTAAAGTACCAAGGTATAATTATTTTAAGAATAATAATAAAAAAATTACTAATCTAACTCATATTAATAATTTATTTAATATTTTGAATAAAACTGATATTGCTATCAGTGGTTGTGGAAATTTTTCTTTTGAGATTAATTTTTTTAAGATTCCAACAATTTACATATCAAATGAACAAGATGAAATAAAAAGAGGAAAACTGTTTGCATCTAAAGGAATTGGAAATTTTTTTAAGATAAATAATGTTAATAAAATGATTACAGAACTAAATTTACTTATGGATAGCAAAAATTATTATGAAAAAATGGTATCTAAAAGAGATAACTTATTTCAACAAAATGGTTTAAGAAATATAAAAAAAAAAATAAACAAAATATTTAAGGACAATGAAATTAATTAGTTTAAAAAATCTAAGTAAACCTTATTTAATTGCAGAAATAGGAGTTAACCATGAAAATAGCCTTAAACTTGCTGAAGAAATTATCAAACAAGCTAAAATTGGAGGTGCTAGTGCTGCTAAGTTTCAAACTTATAAGGCTGAAAAAATAGCAAGCAAAAATAGTCCTTACTATTGGGATTTAAAAAAAGTTAAAGAAACAAGTCAATTTAAACTATTTAAAAAATACGATAAATTTAATCATTCTCATTATATAAAACTTAAAAAAATCTGTGATTATTATTCTATAGATTTTTTATCTACCCCCTTTGATCATGAGGCAGTAGATTTATTAGATAAATTAGTTCCCTTCTTTAAAATAGCTTCCGCAGATGCTACCAACATTCCTTTAATTGAAAAGATATGCAATACAAAGAAACCAGTTTTGATGTCTACGGGCGCATGCAATATGAAGGAAATATCCCTAATTGATAAATTAATTAAAAAAAAATTTCCTAAAACCGAGTTGGCTTTAATGCATTGTGTTTTGAGTTATCCTACAAAATATTCCGACGCAAATTTGAATTTAATAAAGATTTTAAAAAAAAAATTTCCTCATAGATTAATAGGATATTCAGACCACACAATGCCTGATAGTAATTCTCAGGTACTAACAGAGTCATATTTTCTTGGGGCTCAAATAATTGAGAAGCATTTTACTCACAAAAAGCTTAAAGGGAAAAAAAATAACGATCATTTTCACTCTATGGATTATTCTGATTTTTTACTTTTTTGGCAAAACATTCATGGTGAAAACAGTAATAATAAAAAGTTTCAAAAATTAATTACAGGAAATAAAAAAAACAGAACAGTGTTAAATTGTGAAAAAATTTCAAGACAAAATGCTAGGAGAAGTATATTTACTTTAGGCAACATCGAAAAAGGTAAAAAAATTAAAAAAAGAAATATTATTTTAAAAAGACCTGGCGATGGTATCTCCCCACTTTTGTATGAAAAAGTAATAAATAAGAGAGTAAAACATCATTTATTAGATGATCATAAATTAAGCTGGAAAGATTTGAGTGAATAATTATAAAATGAATTTTAATAAATTCTCGCGTTTTTTTCTCTCAAAAAATATTTTAATTCCAAAAAAGGTTCTTAGAGATAACAACAAGGATAAAGTTAAGATAATTAAGACACATACAAATGATGTCCAGTTGATTTATTTCAAAAAACGTAATTTTTATACAAAATTTAGTAAAAACAGAAAAGCAAACAAAAAAATCTACTCTGAATTTAAGGGTTTATTATGGTATTGCAAAAGGAGAAAATTAAATCCCAAAAACTTAATAAAAAATTTTTACGTTGATAATAATATTTCTTATATTGATATTCAAAGTTTAAAGGGTAAAAAAATTAAATCATGGAAGCCCTTATCTGAAAACTACTACTACCTAAAAAAAATTTTTAAACATTATTTGAAATACTTCCCAAAAAAAAAGTTAGTTAATATACATGGTGATTTAACATTAGATAATATTTTGATCCAAAAAAAAAACCTATTCATAATTGATTGGGAGTTTTTTAAAGCAAAAAAAAGTTATTATGGTTATGATATTGTTTATTTATTCTTATCAGCCGCGTGTTTACCTTATCTTAGTCATAAAAAGTTTTCACATGATGATGAAATTTATTTTAGAAATTTGTGGAAAATATTAATTGAATCAAAAATATCAAATAAATTAGTTTTCAATCCATTTGTTTTTTTTTTCAAATAAAATTAAAAATGATCAAGTTTTAAAGAAAAGTTATAAAATTTCGAAATCTAAATTTTTTCCCTTTATAACTTCAAAGAGTCATAAAAAAAAAATAATGAAAATTATAGATTCTATTAAAAATGAAAAATAATATAAAAGTTTCAATATTGATGACGTGTTTTAATGCCTCAAGATTTATTGAAGAATCAATAAATAGTATTAGAAATCAAACTTATAAAAATTGGGAGTTAGTGATAATAGATGATTTGTCTACGGATAAAACTATAAAGATTATTAAAAAATTTAATGATAGAAGAATAAAACTTTTTCCACTTAAAAAACATATAGGTAGAACCAAAGCATTAAATTATGGATTAAAAAAAATTACATCAAAATTTATAGCTATCCATGACGCTGATGATTTGGCCCATAAAAACAAAATAAAAATTCAAGTAAAATTTTTAAATGATAATAAGGATATATTATTAGTAGGCACATGGATCAAATTGATTGATGAAAAGGGAAAATTAATAGAATTTGTAAAAACAGACACTACAAAAGATAAAATTTATAGAAACATGCTAGTAAGAAACGTTTTTTGTCATTCATCAATTATGTTTAGAAAATCAATTATAAAAAAAATTGGAAATTATCCATCAGAAATTGTCTATTCTCAGGATTACGCATTTATATTAAAAACAATGAAATTAAATACACCTAGTATAATTCCCAAATACTTAACAAAAAGTAGACAGTGGAGTAATTCCATGACTTATAGTTCTAAGTATAAAAAAAATATAAAAATTGATAGTATTAAGAATATGCTTTATTCAATCAAAAATTTTAAATTTTCATTTAAATCTAGTTTTTTATGGTATTTAAAATTTACAAAAAATTTTATCGAATTAATTTTGATGAAAATACTTTTAACTAAGTAAATATTATAAATGATAAAAACGTTTAAAAATGAGAGAGTTTTAGAATTTTATAAGCAACTTCCTTTCAATATTTATGACAATGTGGAGGAAGCAACAAAAAATATTAAAAAAAATGATCCGACAAAAATTTATCCTCCATTAAAAGAAATACTTAACAGTAAAAAAAAAATTGATATATTGGATGTAGGCTGTGGAGCAGGGTGGTTTGCTAATTCAATTTCATATTTCTTCAACAATGCTAATGTGATAGGACTAGATTTCAATTCGGTTGCTCTTGAATTTGCAAATTCTGTTAAAAAAAGATTAAATTTGAAGACTAATTTTATTGAGAAGGATCTTTTTGAATTAGACTCTAAAAAAAAATATAATCTAATAACCTCCCTAGGGGTTCTGCACCACACAAATAATTGTCATGAAGGTTTAAAAAAAATTTTGATGCAGGATCCTGATTATGTTTTAATAGGTCTTTACCATAAATATGGAAGAAAACCTTTTTTAGATTATTTTGATGATTTAAAAAAAAAATTTCCTGAAAAAGGAGAGAATTTTTTATATGAAGAATATAAAAAATTAGACAAAAGATCAGCGAATGAAAAACATTTAAAAAGTTGGTTTAAAGATCAAGTTGTTCACCCGCACGAAACACAACATTCTTTTGAGGAAATAGCTCCAATATTTAAAAACCTAAATTACGAAATAAAATCCACTAGTCTAAATCGATTTTCAAATTTTAAAGATTATAATGAAATTATAGATAAAGAAAAAGAGTGGTATGATTATGGAAAAAAACAACTTGGAAATAATCTTTATTTTCCTGGTTTTTTCATAATTTTTGCAAAAAAAATATGAATTTAATTTAAAAATAAAAACTAAAATGATAATTATTTAGTAAGATGAATTTCCTTAAAAATTTAATTCTCAGTTTCACAAACTTTATTTTAAAGCCTTTTAAGAAAAAGAAATCAGAGTCAAAAATTTCTGATGAGGAAAAAAAAAAGGATTCTGATAAAACTGATGATATTTACCCCCTTTGGTAATTAATGTTTGAAATTTTTTTAAAATTATTAAAAAATCCCGTAATAGGTATATTAACTTTTTTTATATATATATTTGGTTTACCATTTTTTTATTTAGACTCTTTTTCTATTACAAAAATTTATTTTTTCGATTTTGTATTAATTACATTTGTCGTTTTAATATTTACAGAAATTATTTTTAGACTTAGTTACAAAAAATATCATGGTGTGGAATTTAGATTTATAAAAAAGATTCCTTTTAGTAAAATTTATGTAGAACCTCATCCTTATCTACCTTATATTTACAAAAAAAATTTTGATACAGCGCCATCAGAAAAATATAACTACCCTTTACATGAAAATTTTTATTCCGCAAAATTAAAAACTAATAACTATGGATTTTATAATGGTATTAATGGAGATCGAAATATTGAAATACCTAAACCTAAAGATCTTTATAGAGTGACATGTTTAGGTGGATCTACTACAGCAAATTATGTTTCTGATGGAAAAAAAAACTATTCTTATCCTCTTGAATTAGAAAATATTTTAAGGAAAAGAAAATTATCAATTGAAGTAAATAATTGTGGTACTGGTGGATACAATTCAGCTGATATTTTAGTAAGATTTTTGTTACAGACTATTGAAACAAAACCAGATTTAGTTGTAATTTATCATGCTTATAACGATATTAAATCATATCTCACACATAATTTTCTAGAAGACTATTCTCATAGTAGAATAAATTTAGGAGAGCAATATTATCGATTTAAGCTAAGAAACATGATTCCTGATTTACCATTAAGATTTTATAATTATTTAATTAACAACTGGTTTCCAAGTAATGTAAGATATTCGTTGCTAGATATAATTTCTAAAGGAAAATTCGATTTAGAGTTAGATTACAACAAGGGATTAAAGGTCTATGAGAGAAATTTACAAAATTTGATATATATTCTTAAAAAAAATAATATAAATATTACTTTAAGTTCATATTGTTTTTATCTTCATGAAAAAGTAAAAAATAGTAAATTAAACAAAATATATCAAAAAATTGTATTGGAGGAAAATAAAATAGTAAAAGAACTAGCACAAAAAAATAATATTAAATTTGTTGATTGTGACTCGAAAATTCCAAAAAACGTGGAATATTTTTTAGATACAGTTCATTTAACTCCTAAAGGAATGCAATTTGTGGCTAACGAGATAAGTAAAGCTATAGATATTAGTTAAATTTATATATGGGCGTGTAGTTCAATGGTGGAACGCTACGTTGACATCGTAGAGGTCATAAGTTCGATTCTTATCACGCCCACCAAATCCTTTAAATTAGCCATTAATCGAACCTTTACATTATTCCTTTGAAATATTATAAGTTTGGGCCTGGTAATTATTGCGAAGGGGCCACACCCGATCCCATCCCGAACTCGGAAGTTAAGTCCTTCAGCGCCGATGGTACTTT
>MDSV01212371.1_pt1 | contig 11827 bp, 10 predicted proteins | sample 810851 | NCBI WGS metagenome assembly MDSV01 (sample SAMN05326640, study PRJNA326480) | marine metagenome | isolation source: seawater | place: Atlantic Ocean: North East | collected 2012 | reverse complement strand
TATCTATTAACTCATTTATTACACTCATAATGAATTTTTAAGTCCTGATATCCATTTTGATATTAGGCCTGCACCCATACCAATAATTATTTCGTTGCTAATGAGGTTTTTTTTAAAATAATTTTTTAATTCTTGTTCATTTTTAACTACAATTACCTGTGTATCCGATTTTTTTGAGATTGATCGAGCGAAATTTAATAAATTGAAGTTAAAATTCCTCTTTTCACCTGCAGCATATAAAGGACAAACAATAACCAAATTTGATTTAATAAAGCATCTAGAGAACTCTTCCATTAAAGATATAACTCTTGAATACCTATGTGGTTCAAAAACACTTATTATTTTTCTATTGGGATTTACATTCTTAACTCCCTCAAGAATTGAACTTATCTCTGTTGGGTGATGAGCGTAGTCATCATAAAAATCATTTTTATTCCTCGAAAAAACTTTAGTCATTCGTCTTTGAACACCTGAAAAATTTTTTAGTGATTTTTTTGCTATATTTAAATTTGCACCAAGATTAAGGCATACAATAAATGCGGCAGCTGCATTTAATACATTGTGTTTACCAAGTAATTTAACCTTTATATTTTTTATGTTTTTAGAAAATCTATTTTTATTCCTAAAGCTTAAATCAAATTTAGTGCTGTCTGATAAATATTTAATATTTTTAATTTGATAATCAGCTTTCTTACTCTCGCCGAACGTAATTATATTTTTATTTTTAATTTTTTTTAAAACTTTTCTTAAATTTTGGTTATCTAAGCAAATTATCGATTTTCCCGTTGGTGGAGTTTTATTAATAAATTGTACGAACGAATCTTCGAGGTTTTTATAATTTTTATAAAAATCTAAATGTTCAAAATCAATGTTAGTAACGATAGAATAGTTTATTGGTAGCTTAAGAAAGCTTCCATCTGACTCATCTGCCTCAAGTATTGCCCACTCACCTTTCCCAAGCTTTGCGTTACTTTTTAGAGAATTTATAACACCACCATTAATGATTGTAGGATCTAATTTTTGATCAGATAAAATTTTTGCTACTAAAGATGTTGTTGTAGTTTTACCATGAGATCCTGTAATTATTATATTTTTTTTTAAAGATACTACATCTGCTAAAACTTCTGCTCTTGTATAAATTGGGATTTTATTTCTTTTTGCAAATCTGATTTCAATATTATTTTTTTTTATAGCTGAAGACTTGATAATAATAGTTGCTTTTTTAACATTATTTGACGAGTGACCAATAAATACTTTTATTTTAGATTTCAAGCAGCTAGATGTATTTTTGTTACTATTTTGGTCACTACCTTGAATTTTAAAACCCATATTTCTCATTATTTGGGCTAACCCGCTCATTCCTATTCCTCCAATTCCAATAAAGTGTATTATGTCTTTTTGACCTAAATTAATTTTTTTCATTTAAAATTTTTTCTAATTGAAAAATTAAATTTTCAAAAACTTTTTTATCTGAGTATTGTCTTTGTTTATGTAGGATATTTGTAATCAAAGTTTTATCTTTTAAAATTAAATTTATTAGATCTAGCAATTTATTGTTTATATCTTTTTCTTCCAATGCATATCCATAACCTTTTTTTGCAAAAAACTCAGCGTTTTTTCTTTGATGATTTTCAGCTGATGTGGGCAAGGGTATTGCAATAAAGGGGATATTCATATTTACCACCTCTCCAAGCACAGAAGCCCCTGAGCGAGTAATTACCAAATTAGCTTTTAAGTAATAATCTATAATTCTATCTGTAAAATTAAATATTTCACAATCAATGTTTTCTTTTTTATAAAATTCAAGTAATTCTTTATTTTGATTTTGAAGGCACTGTTGTATAATTTTTAATTCTAATTTGGATTTTTTTAGATTTCTAAAGATTGGAGGAAGAGTATTTCCAAACACTTTAGCTGCCTGGCTACCGCCCAATACTAAAATATTCAAATAATTGAAACTATCCTTTTTTTTGTCAGTATTAACAGATAGATTAATTATATCTTCCCTCACAATATTGCCTACTTCGAAAATGATGCTTTTATATTTATTAGGAATACCCTCAAGATCTTTATAAGAAACAAATATCTTTTTTGTAAAAGGAAGCAAATACTTATTTGCTTTTCCAATTATCAAATTGTTTTCATAAATTACAAATTTAATTCCTAATATCCATGCAGCAATACAAATTGGAAAAGAGGAATAACCTCCCATTCCAAAAACAATCAAAGGTCTATTAAATAATAATAAAAATAAAGATCTTATTACTGATAAAGTGATTAAAATTACAGAGAAAATTAACTTTAATATATTCTTTTTTACCAGCGGTGATGAAGAGATTTTGATTAAATTAAGATTTTTATGATTTTTCAAATACGTATATCCCCTTTTATCAGTAGTTAATGAGACGTCGTACTTTTTTTTTAACAAATAGTTTGCCAAACTAATGGCTGGAAAAACATGTCCACCAGTCCCTCCAGTTGCAATAATTATTTTTTTTTTAATCATATAAGTAAGATTTATTCTTAGTATAGTTTAGAACTAATCCTGCTAAAATTGCACTACCGATAAGTGAGGACCCTCCATAGCTTAGAAAAGGTAAAGTCATTCCAGTGGTGGGTAATAAATTAGCATTAACTCCAGCGTGAATGAATGTCTGAAGTATCAATAATGTTGCTAATCCGCTCAATGAAATTTTTAAGAATTTATTATCTTGATTAAAGCAATTTTTAATAACTCTAAAAGTAATATATAAAAAAATAATCAATATCATGATAGTTACTAATGATCCATATTCCTCTGATATTACTGCAATAACGTAGTCTGTATGGGCATCAGGAACACTTTCTTTTAAAATACCCTCGCCCATACCTTGTCCTGTTAAACCTCCCAATTTAATTGCGTCAAGGGCTGATGAGGATTGGAATTTATCACCTTGACTGGGATCAACAAAAGAAATTAGACGATTAATTACATATCCAAATTTATCAGGTAAAAAAAATAGTAGTGAAGAAAAGAGTAAAAGAAAAATAGAGAAAAAAATAAATATATAATACAAACTTACACCTGAAACGAATACTGTAGCGATCCAACAAAATATTAATAATATAGCTTGTCCTAAATCTGGTTGGCTAACTAAAAAAATTATAATTAGACTTAATAAAGCAAAACTTGAAATATATTTGATCTTATCATCTTTAATCATTTCGTTAGTTAAAATTTTAACAGTCATTAAAATAAAAAAAGGCTTCAATATTTCAATTGGTTGTAACCTAAAAAAGTAAAAATCTAACCACCGCTTAGCTCCTTTTACTTCAATACCTATAATTGGCACTAGCATCAAAAAAATAAAAGATATGCTGAATAGCGGTACTACGAATTTTATAAGTAACTCTGTTTTAAGTAATGAGATACTAATCATAATCAATAAAGAAATGACAGTAAAAAAAAGATGCTTAGTAAAAAAAAAATAAAAATCTTTATCTAATCTATCTCCAGCTAGTGAAGACGTGGAAGAGAATGAAAAAAATAAACCTAAAAAAAATAAAATAAAAAAACTGAATAAAATTTTCTTATCTATGCTCCTCCAATAATATTTAAATAAAAATTTAATTGAATTTTCCTGCATACTGTCTAATTATCTTTTTGAATTCATCCCCCCTGTGTTCAAAATTGTTAAATTGATCGAACGACGCAGCGGCGGGGCTGAATAGTATCGATTTATTGACTTTGTTTAACGATTTACAATCCTTTAAAATTTTTAAAATTGTATTTTTTAAATTTTTAGTAATTTCGTAGTCTATTTTATCTTTTAATTGATTTTTAAAATAGTTAACACTCTTTCCAATCAAATAACATTTGATAATATTTTTTTTAGAATTTAAAAATTGAAGTTTATCTCCTTTTTTAGGAATTCCACCCAATATCCAGTATATATTTTTTAAACTGGATAGAGCAGATTGAGCAGCTTTGAATGTTGTCGCCTTAGAATCATTAATAAAAACAATATTTTTTTTCTTTAAAAAAATTTCAAATCTGTGAGGCAAGCCTTTAAATGATCTCATTGATTTTAAAAAAGATTTTTTATTTATTTTAAGCAATTGTGAAAAAGTATAAACAAAGCTCATATTTTCATCATTTATATTAGATTTTAGATAGTCATTTTTAATTTGTAATTTTAATTTTTTATAACTTTTATAATTTGGAATAATTAACTTACTGAGATATTTTTTTTTCTTGAAAATTTCTTTTAATTTAGGATTAATGATTGCAAAATTTTTATTATTTTGTAATTTAAAAATTTTTAATTTTGAATTTAGGTAATTTCTCATACTACCATGCCAGTCTAGATGGTCATTGGTCAAATTTAATAACAAAGCATAATCAGGGCAAATAAATTTTGAATGAGAGAGTTGAAAAGACGAAGCTTCAATTATCACATAATTATTTAGAGGTTTCTTTAAATCCAAAATTGGAATCCCTATATTTCCACCTAAGATATAACTAAATTTATTTTTTTTTAAAAGATGGGCTAGTAATTTACAAGTAGTTGATTTTCCGTTTGTACCAGTCACAACTATACTTTTGAATTTTTTATTTTTTAAATAAAATAGATCTATATCTGTGATAATTTTATTTTTAAATTTTCTTAGATATTTATTTTTGATAAGGCTAACTCCAGGTGTCAAAATTATATAGTCAACTTTATCTAAAGTTAGATTTAAATCTTTTGGTCTATAATTTGTAGGAACATTTTTATATACGTCGTCCCATACTTTAAAATTTTTTATTTTATTTTTTTTAAAAAATTTTATTACTGATCTTCCAGATTGGCCAAATCCATAAACAAGGAACGATAGTTCTTTAAGTTTAGGAAATTTAAGCATTATTTACCTTAATTTTAATGTTGCTAAACCAATTAATGCTAAAATAATGGCTATTATCCAAAATCGAATTACGATAGTTGACTCTGCCCAACCTTTCTTTTCAAAATGATGATGTATTGGAGCCATTTTAAATATTCTTTTGCCAGTTAATTTAAATGATACTACTTGAATAATTACTGAAACTGTCTCTAAAACAAACAAACCACCTATAATAGCTAACACAATTTCGTGTTTAACAATGATTGCAATTGCTGCTAATGAACCTCCTAATGATAATGATCCAGTATCTCCCATAAAAATTTTAGCAGGAGGAGCATTGAACCAGAGAAATCCAAGGCAAGCTCCAACAACGGAGCCACAAAAAATTGACAACTCTCCAACATTTGGAATGTATTGGATCTGTAAATATTCAGAAAAAATTGTATTACCTACAACGTACGAAATTAGCGTGAATGAAAGTGCCACTAACATCACTGGAACAGTAGCTAATCCATCTAGACCATCAGTTAGATTTACAGCATTTGATGCTCCAATTATAACAAACAATCCAAATGGAATGAAAAATAAACCCATGTGCCATATTAAATTTTTAAAAAAAGGGAAATAAAGGTTAAACAGAAATTCATGTTCAGAATATTTTATCAAAATAAATAAAGTAATTACGCTAATTAAAACTTGACCAAGAAATTTATATCTTGATTTCAGTCCGCTTGAATTTTTATATTTAATTTTAAGTATATCATCTATTAAGCCTAAACCTCCTAAAGATAATGATACAAAAATTAAAGACCAAACATAAATATTTGTTAAATCTGCCCACAAAAGTGTTCCGGAAATTATCCCTATTATAATGATTACTCCTCCCATAGTAGGAGTACCAGATTTTTTTATTATATGATCAATAGGTCCATCTTGCCTGATTGGTCCAGTTATCATCTTTTCTGAAAATAACTTAATTAATGGTCCTCCAATAATAAATACGATAACTAAAGATGTGACTACAGATAAACCTGTTCTAAAAGTAAGATATTTAAATACATTTAAAAACGAATATTGATCAATTAAGGAAGTTAATAAATTAAATAACATTTATATTCCCTTTATCATTTTTTTACTGAAATCATTCAGCCCAGTAGCATTTGATCCTTTAATCATAAGATGATCATTATTTGATATCATTTTACTTAAACTAAAATCTATATCCTCGATATTCTGTAGCATATTTCCTCTTTTATTTTTATTAATGTATTTATAAGTAAAAATTGTTTTTTTTCCTTTAACGAATACTTTGTCTATATCTGAATTGTTAATAACTTTTGACAAATCTTTATGGTATTTTTTTGATTTTGAACCTAGCTCGAGCATATCACCCAGTATTAAATATTTCTTAAACTTTTCTTTTTTAATCATCCTTAGTTTTTTTATAGCATTTTTTACGGATAGAGGATTCGCGTTATAACTCTCATCAATAAATTTAAATTTTTTCTTATATCTAAAAATAGAGTATTTTTTTCCTCTTCCCTCTGGTGAATTATAGTTTTTGAATTTATTTATTACTTCAATTAAATTTATCCTTAATTCTTTTAGAATTGCTATTGAAGCAAGAACATTTGAAATATTTAAGTCTTTTAATTCAAAATTAATTTTTTTATTATCAAGGTTAATAAATACTTTTGATAAATTCCCTTTATTAATAATCTTTTTTAGTTGAATGTTGGATTTTTTATGTTTACCGAAAGATACAACTTTTAAGTCATAAAAATTAGCTTTTTTATTAAGATAATTAAAGAATTTGTCATCTCTGTTTAAAATTATTGTACCACCACTTTCAATGTTCTCAATTATCTCTGACTTGGCCCTAGCAATACCTTGAATATTTTTAAAATTTTCTAAATGAGCTTCACCAATATTAGTTATTACACCAATGTGAGGTTTGATTAATTTAGCTAGATTTCTAATTTCTCCAGACCTACTCATACCAACCTCAAATACGCCAAATTTATCATCAAATTTTAAATTTGATAAACTAATAGGTACGCCCAAATGATTGTTAAAAGATTTGGGTGACGAGTAAGTTTTTCCAAAATTCTGTAATAAGTCTTTAATTAAATCTTTCAATGATGTTTTGCCGGCACTACCTGTAACTGCTATTATTTTAGCATTAGTTTTTTCTCTTTTAGATTTTGCAAAATGATTTAAAAAAGAAATCGAATCTTTGATTTTTATTATTTTTTTATTTTTTTTTTTTAATATTTGCATTTGTTATAGCGAGTCCCGCTCCTTTTTTCAAAGCTTCATTAATGAAGTTATTTCCATCAAATTTTTTTCCTTTGATTGCTAAAAATAAATTGTCCTTTTTTAAAGATCTTGTATCTATTGAAAGACCAATGAAATTTGCTGATATTTGTTTGTTTATAATCTTATTAAGAATTAGTTGATTTTGAGTGTAGTTTATTTTTTTTCTATTTTTTACTTTTGGCGTAGACTTTATTTGTTTGATAATTTTTTTATCAGAAATATTTAGTATTTTATTTTTATAAATTTGTTGTTCTTCATGTCCTTTTCCTGCGATTAATAAAACTTCTTGGGGTTCGGCATTTTCTATAGCTTTTTTTATTGCTAATGATCTGTTGCCAATGTCGTATACATCATCTATTGAGATGCTCCTCAAAAGTTCTTTTCTAATTTTTTTTGGATTTTCATTTCTTGGATTATCATCAGTGATGTAAATTTTTCTACAATTTTTATCTGCAATTTTTGCCATAAGTGGCCTTTTTTTACGATCTCTTTCCCCGCCACAACCAAATACTACTGAAATATTATTTCCGTAGGTGTTTTTTAGCGAAGTTATAGTTTTTAATAGAGCATCAGGTGTGTGAGCATAATCTACAAATACTCTAATATTGTTTGCAAACTTTTTTACTAGCTCAAATCTACCATTCACGTCTTTTAATTTTCTTATGAAAGAATAAATTTTTTCATCTTTTAATCCACATAATTTTGTTGCATTAATAGCCATTGCTAAATTCTTAATCTTAAAATCACTAGTATAATCTAAGTTGTGATTTTCAATCTTTTTGACTTCATTAGTTATTTCAATAATTTTAAATTTTTTTCTATTAGCTATTTTTCTTAAAATAAAAAAAGGTTTGATTTCTTTATCAGAAATAATTGATGAATTTTTTTTTAAAATTTTTTTAAATAAAATCAATTTTGCGTCAAGGTAAGTCTTCATTGTTTTATGATAATCTAAATGATCTTGGCTAAAATTTGTAAAAATTGCTCCTTTAAAATTTATATGATGCAACCTTTTTTGAACTAAACCATGACTTGAACATTCAATTATAACATTATCAATTTTTTTCTTCTTCAAATAATACAAATATTTATGAATCGTGATTGTGTCAGGTGTAGTAAGATAAGTTTTAATAATTTTATTTTTATATTTAATTCCTAGAGTTCCTATTGATGCAACCGGTATTCTACAATTATTTAAAATTTGATAAAATAGATCTGCGACAGACGTTTTGCCATTAGTACCGGTTACAGCAATTATATTTTTAGGTTTTAATTTATAATATTTTGATGCTATTTGGCTTAGCAAATATCTTAAGTTTTTTCGCTTTAAAATTAAAATATTTTTAGCTCTTATTTGACAATTTTTAGAACAAATAACAACTGAAGCTCCTCTAGAAATGGCATCTTTTATAAATTTTTCACCATTTAGCGTGTTGCCTTTTATTGCAAAAAAAATAAAGTTTTTTTTAACTTCTTTGCTATTAGTTGAAATCCCAGATATTTTGATACCTTTTTTATTATAGGGAATATTTTTAATTAAATTTTTCAGCAACATAAGTGTCTGTAAATTCTTTGTTATTTATGGCTAAAATTGGTCCAATTTTTTCTATTATTTTGCCAGCAACATAAACAGAATTCCAGCCGGATGTATTGTATGGGGCTTTAGTTTTAATTCCTCGATAATTGTAAATTAATTCTCTATTAATCTCAGGATTTTCAAGCATCACGAATAAAGAGTAGTTGGGTTTATTTGTTGGAAAAATTGAAATAAATGTATTTACTCTATTTTTACTTTTTCCATAACTTTCAGCAGTGCCGGTTTTTCCGCCTACATAATAACCTTCTTTATCTGCCAAACTAGCTGTACCATGTTTACTACTCACAACTTTTCTTAAAATATTTCTCATTTTAATGCTTGTATCACTCGATATGATTTTTTGATTTTCTATAGTTTCATTCTTTTCAATAAAAGTTGGGGTAATTAATTTTCCGCCATTAATTATTGCGGCGTACAAAGCCGTTGCTTGCAATGGTGTAGTAGTAATACCATGTCCAAATGATACAGTTTCTAATTTACATCTATTCCATTTAAATTTGTGGGGTTGACCTACCTCCTCTAGCTCAATTTCTGGATTTTTTATAAGTTTAGTTTTATCAATAAATTCCTGAAAGTTTTTCTCTCCTATTTTTTTAGCTAATATCACAGAACCTACATTAGATGATCTGATTAAAATTTCTTCAACTGACAGATTTGATGGGTGATCTTTCATATCTTTAATCTCATGGACAGAACAATTAATCTTTTTTGGAATATTTTTAATAATTGTATCTTTATCTACTAACTTATGATCCAACGCCAATGCAATAGTAAAAGTTTTAAAGATTGAACCTAACTCATAAACACCTTTAGTAATTTTGTTTATAAATTTTTTATCTTTAATAGTCTCTCTTTTGTTAATATTATAATTTGGTAAAGAGACCATAGATATTACTTCTCCTGAATTTACGTCCATTAGCAAAGCTCCTCCACCAGTTGCATTAAAAGTGCTTATAGCTTTACTCAACTCTTGATTAATTAAATATTGGACATTGCTATCTAAAGTCAATTTCAGTGGTTTATTAATTTTATTTTTATCTTTTAATTCTTTATCAAAATATTTTTCTATTCCAGATATCCCATAATTGTCATAGTCAACTTGACCAACTATATGGCTAAATAGATTTCCATGAGTGTACATTCTAGCTTGAAAGGGTTCAAACTTAATTGCTTTTTCTCCTAAAGCCCAAAACTTATTTTTTTCAATTTGATCGATTCTTTTTTTGATTCGAAAATATTTTTTCTGATTTAATTTATTTTCGATATAATTTATAGAAAGTTCAGGAAAATTTAGTTTTAATTTTATAAGTAAATTTTTCTTATTTTTTACAAGTTTAGGATCTATTGCCACATGAAAGGTATTAACATTTCTAGATATTAACACTCCATTTCTGTCTACTATATCTCTTCTTATTAAAGAAAATTGAGAGCCTTTTTTAATTTTACTGTAAATATGTTTATCATCTAAAGAAATATGTGTAATTTTTATTGAAAAAATTAAAATCAAAGAAAAAAAGAAAAAAAATAATAAATATATTCTATCTTGAAAATTATTTTTTTTTAAAACTTTATTTTTCTTATTTGTTTCTAAATAATCCTCAAAATAAAAGCTTACTTGATTATGATTTTTATTTTTTTTTAATTTTTTTTTCATTGGAAATTTTAAGATTGGATAATTTATTTTGGATTTGAGTAAATTCAGAGATATTTAAGAAAATGTTAGAATATTGAATAGGTTTGTAATTATTAAACTCAATTAAAAGAATTTTTGTCTCAACTATTTTTGGTGATGACAAATAAAAAAAGTCTAATTGGGTTTCGTTAATATTTTTTTTCTTTGTAAAAATCTTAGTATTTAACTCTAAAATTTGTTTTTCTAAAACTCTGGTCTTATTTTTAATTACAGATGTAATAATTAAACATGTTATAAATATTGATAGAGAAATTATAAATTTTGTTTTAAACATTAATTGCCTCTAAATCTAAATATTTTTTAAATTTTTTAACTAATTCTTTTGGGAAGATAAATTTTTTACTATTTCTTGTGGCAAATCTCAATTTTGCTGATCTGGATCTAGCGTTATTATCTTTTTCTTCTTTAGATGGTCTCAAAACTGTATTTTTATATGTCTCAAATAGATCTGCCTCTTCGTCCTGGATATCAGGTATGTATCGTGATGATCTCGATTTATTGTTTGAAAAATTAGAAAAGAAATATTTTATTATTCTATCTTCTAACGAATGGAAGCTAACTACCAAAATTTTTCCACCTGGTTTTAATATTTTTGTAGCATTTATAATGCCATTAATTAGCTCAGTAATTTCTTTGTTGACAAAAATTCTTAAAGCCTGAAAAGTTTTAGTACAAGGATTAATTTTACTAGCATGTTTTTTTTTTTTACTTTTTACAATTATTTTTACTAAATCGCTTGTATTAGTAATCCTTTTAATATTTCGAGATTTAACAATATTTCTAGCAATTTTTGAGGCTTCCTTTTCATCTCCCAGAAACTTAATTATTAATTTAAGATGAACTTCGCTTAATTTATTTATTGCATCTATCGCTGAAATTTCATTAAGCCCCATAGTCATATTTAATTTTTTGTCAGACTTAAATGAGAATCCTCTATCTAAATCATCTAACTGAATAGATGATAATCCTAAATCAAAAATAATTATATCTACAGGATCTTTTAAAATAGTGCCTAATTGACTAAATTTAATTTGATAAAATTTAAATCTTTTTGGAAATTTTTTTTCAAATTCTTTCGCTATTGATAATGCTTTTTTGTCTCTGTCAATTGCTTGAACATTTGTATTAGCTAATTTAAGAATTTCTCTAGTATAGCCTCCACCTCCAAAAGTGCAGTCTATAAATTTTTTTTCTAGGGAAGTTGTCGAAGCTACTTTTAAAACTTCATTCAACATCACTGGAAAATGGGAAAATTCCAGTGATGAGGTTTGTTTGCTCATTAATGCAAAATTTTTTCATTAAAACTTTTGTTTTCTTAAAAATGCAGGAATTTCAAAATCTTCTTCCTCATTTGT
>MDSV01176290.1_pt1 | contig 11827 bp, 12 predicted proteins | sample 810851 | NCBI WGS metagenome assembly MDSV01 (sample SAMN05326640, study PRJNA326480) | marine metagenome | isolation source: seawater | place: Atlantic Ocean: North East | collected 2012 | reverse complement strand
CACTTTCTTAATACCATTTCTATAGGTATCAGTTAGCTTACGCCACTTGCCCGTATGGGTAAGGACATCAAAGTGCTCACCCGACTCAAAGCGATTAACAATCTCCTCGATAGCCAGTTCACCTTGGGCAGTAATGACTAGACTGCTGCCAACGGTACATTGAAAGGCAGGGTTACGAGCTGACAGGCGACCAGTGACGGTTCCGCCTTCCCCTGCTTGCTTATCCCCCATGAATAAAAAATATGAGGGGTGGAACTTACCATCCGAACGCAAGTGCTTCTGAAAACCAGTAACATAGGTGCTAAGCATCTTGGCAGCAGACCCGTACTCAGTAAAGGCATCGACAAAGGCTTTTGCTTCAGGGATATCTGAGAACATTTCAATATGCTCTCGGGATGTGGATGGGGCACCCGACTTAGCGGTTTTCATTTTTGGCTTAAGATTTAAGCCCATCGGACTGAATAAAAAGTCTTTAATAAGGGCAGCCTTGGTGATGTTGATGCCCCCCATTTTACTATCATCTTTATGCTTTGCAAATATTCGACCACCAACAGCCTCAGCAGCTTTACGTGTAGCCTCATTAAGAACTTGATTAAGGTCTCGCTCTAACACAGCATATCTATCCATATCAACATGGACACCGTTAAATTCAGCCTCACCAAAGGCTCTTTGGGCAGGGTGTAAAATCTTGATATAAAAAGTAGCCAAGCGAGGGTCTTTTTTCAGCTCTGCCGTCATGCGCTCCCGAACCTGAAAGCACGCATCAGTATCCCCACCACCATAATCTAGTAGGTCTTTTTTGTTGACCAAGTCCATACGACTCTTATCCGTTCGCGCATCAAAGTCATCGGAGTAACCCCCAAGGCTAGGGACGTAAAGTTTGGTATGAGTGGCTAAGCTGTTACTGCGGTTTTCATCCAGTAGCGAGCCTACCAACGTGGTATCGAATTTGAAGTTACTAGAAGTAATGCCTGTGAAGTGCCTGAGCCATTTTAAATCGTAGGTTAGGTTAGCGCCCCCCATACTCAGCTTAGAATCCGTGAACAGGTACTCTAGCTGGTCTCTATGCTTCTCTAACCATTCTGCTTGCTCAGCCAAAGACTCAAAATAGATAACATGGGATTCTCCTGCTCGGATACTCAACTGGAAGGATACAAATCGAGCAGCTGGGCGAGTTTTATTGCCAAGGTGCAAATAGTCTAAGCCAATAGTTTCAGTATCGAATACTACAGGTACTGTCTTGGTCTTAGACATTTCTTGCAATTGATTGCAGTAATCCGAAAAGTCGTCAACGTAAGTGTAGTTGCCTAACTCTGGGTCAATTGAGCCAGTAACAGCCAATCGAACTGCAAGAATCAAATCTGTCAAGAAATCAGTGTAGTAGGCTGAGTTCAAGCTTTTCATTGCAGGGGAATAACTGACCCGAACATCATTAGCCCCCCATGCGTGAGTACTGGTTCTAAGGGAAGTTACAGTTCTACCTTTAGCCACCACCCCAAGTTTAGCCAACTCACCAACATAGTTATTACCTAGAACCAACAAGGTTCCTCCAGACATAATCGGAGGCTGTAGCCCTGAGTGGTAATCAACGAACCCAGACTCAATTCCAGCTTCTGCAATTGCATCTCGCATAATCTCTGCTGGAGCATTTCCCCATACTGTTAGTTTACCTGCCATTTGCTTTGTCCTTTTGAGTTGAAAGTTTTAAACGAACCAATATTATATAAAATTATGACTAGTTTGTCAATTTAAAGGTATAAAAAAACTCCCCGTATGGAGGGGAGCCTTCCAAGGTAGCGGAAGATGGTTAAGCGACTTTGTCTATTTTACGGACAGAGAAGTACGCAGATTTTTCAAGAGGCTTGGCTCGTAACGTGTCAGCTAGGATATTGGCTTCTAGTGGGAAAGACTGAATCTGGTCAGAGATTAATGCCAGCTCTTGCAAAGGCTTGCTTGATACTTTGAACATATCTACAACAACAGGAGTGAACTCTGAGTCTGAGGCGTTTAGACCTTCAAAGCGCCAGTACATTTCAACCTTACCTTTAGTCAAAGCTTCAACTTCGGTGAACGAGGCGTGAGTATAGCTAACGGTCACAGACATACCTTCATAGCTGATTGTCGTACTTTCGGTGGTGGTTAGTGTTAGACCTGTGGTGTCAAGCGCCACGACTACTTGCGTTGGAGTAGCACTAACTACCGTTACCCACTTGCCGTTCACAGCTGTTGCATCGTCGCCTGTAAAACCTTGGACTTGAACAACATCCCCTGCCTTCAAGGTGTGACTATCGACCGTTAGGGCAGTTGTGGCACCGACGGCTACTGCGGTGATGCCCAAACCTAGACCTTTAGCGTCAGGGCTGAACTCAATACTACCAGCATCAGCATTAACTTTGTAGTCATAGTGGGCGGATTCGTTATCAGGGTCAAACTCAACCAAAGTAGTTGAGCCAGCGGTAACAACAACATCTGACACCTTTAGGTGGTCTAGGGGAGTGATAGCACCTAGCGAGGCGTAGACTGAAACATCCGTTACTGAGCCAGCAGCTACGGGCTTAGCAATTGAGTTAAGTAACATGGCGATATTAGCAGAGTTGAAATCTTCCAACTGTGCTGAGGCAGTAACGTCTGTGCTTCGCACAATCGTTTTATCCGTTGAGTAAGTACCAGTTTGGCTTTCTTTATGGTCTACCGTTTCTTGAGTGATTCCAATCGATAGAGCAGGTACGTTACCTACGTGACGCAAGCCCATAGGTTTACCTGTAGCTGAGCGTAGCCCCATTAAAAGCACTCCCTGCCCTGAAAAATATTCCGACTCTTTATTCCAACCCATGATGTGCTCCTAGAAAGCGTTAAGTAAAGTAATTTTGGTGGCTAAATAAACTTAACCTAATTTTAGGCTTTTTTGCAACTGATTGCAAAGATTAAGTTACGTTAGTTGCTACCTGCCATTTCTGCCCCCAAACGGTAAGCTTGTCAGTCGATTTGATGATTCGCTCGGACATGAAGACACAAGGCTTCCCAGAGGGCAACCTTACTGAAGCTACTGCCCGTCTAATAGCCTCAAGCTCCCCTAGAGGGTCTTCAGCTGCCATCCCTGCACTATTAAAGTTAGAAGTGGCGACAAGAATTGTAAACTGTAGGGACACCGACCGAGTAACCTGCATTGCTTGCTCACTTGGATGGTTACGGGTTCTGCCATCGTACAACACCCCAACCGCTGGTAAAGTCCAAGCTTTTATGGCATCTAAAAATCCCTGCATCTGCTGAGATGAAGCAACCTTAAACTCTAGGATTTCAACACCCATTAAAGCTTTACAAACGGCTTCTTTTATTTCTGCTGGTGTACTCATTCTAATTCCCCATTACCTGTTAAATCGTTTAAATAGCTTAGGACATAGGCGCGAGCCAACTCTTCGTCCTCCACTCCGAACCCTAAGAACTCACGCTTAAGTTGCCCGTTCTCACCCTCATTATGGTCTTTGGCGTACTCCACGTCTGTCCCTTGCATAGACTTAGATTCGCTAACCCGATACAGCTGAATCGACCGAAATAGATTTCCCGTGTCGAACAGCGTTTGCCTGTTTTCAGCTGTAGCTGCGTGAGAAGGTTCCCACGTCTCACCGTCAGGGGTTTGCTGTGCCAAGTATCTAGTGCGAGTTCTATTAAACAGCATTGCGTCTACTTGGTCTAACACTTTAGAAGTAGTTAAGCCGTCAATCACCTTGTCTAGCGCAAGTCTGCCTGTACTGTCATTTATGGCGACAGAAATCGTAGCGGTCATAAGTCTAACTCCTTAGTAAAGATAGGCAGCATCTTATTCCCTGTGGGTCTTCGGTTGCGTTGTAGGAGGGTGGATATCACCTGCTTGTGGTTTTCCCCACCACCCGAGTTTTTTTCACTGCCTTCGTTAGGGAAGCTCCGACTGTACTCTAAGTTTTGCAAGTACAGTTCTTGAACCCAAGTCGGATAGTCATAGACTCCCGTTTTATACACCACCGCCAGCTCCTGCCCTTCAAACGACTCAGGCACAAAAACAAGCCCCGCTTCTCGGTCTATTTCTTCAATAGAAAACGAGTCGACTAGCTCCCCAACATAATTGGCTTGGTAGGACGTGTGGTAGCGGTATATTTCAACATCTGAAACAAAACCGCTGGACAGCAATAAAGGGAATCTGCCGTTTGGAAGGTTGTTATACAGCCTAGCCTTATTCAGTCGAAAGACATCTTGCACCTTAGCTTCTTTAAACGAGGAGCGCAGCAGTCCTTCACATAAGGATACGGCTAGGATATCTAGGGAAGCTAAGTAGGCTTCAGATGCAACGTCACCTCTTGGAATCTTGAGGCGGTCTTTTATCGTAGTTATCGGTAGGTTGAACATATAAACTCCAAGCATTAAAAAAGGAGACGCAACAAGGGTCTCCTTCATTATAGCAATCTTAGCTACTTAGCATACCGAAATCTTTAAACTTTGACGATGTCATCATCTTCAGTTGTATCTGGGTCGTCCTGCTCTAGTTCAGCAAGGTCATGCTCTTTTAGCATTTCAATGATGGTTGAGTCCTTCATGTTAGACCGAACTGATAACTTACGAGCCTTGGCTTCCTTCTCTAGACCTTCACGGTCTAAGTCAGAATAGTCAGTTAATTGCTTGATAGCTTCGTTGACTTCTTCGTCAGTAGACTGGGTTGTATCTGGCTTAGTGACAAGGCTTAAGGTTACACCCTTCTTGGCTGAGGTTTTGTTAACCAATTTACCCTTCTCGTTAATGAATTTGTTTGTCAGGTCAAGGGGGCGGACACCCTCTTCCCGTTTTGGGGAACTAAAAACGTGCTTATCTGAAACAGCGATTTGGTCTAAAGTGGCAGCTAGCTGGTCATCAACTAAGTAGTATAGCCCAGCCTGAAAAACATAACCCCCAACATCAATGGTTTTAGTGGCGATATGTTTTGAAATACGTCGTAGATTGCTCATGGTAGTGTCCTTTTAATTTATCGTCTCGGTAATAAAAAGTGAGAGCCTTAGCCCTCACTTAATATACCACTTATGTAAGTATCACCGCAATTTATTATAGCGTGCCCTTAGGCTTCAGTACCTTAAGGGTCAGTAGGCTCAGCTTCAGGGGCGTTTAGACCAATCATGTGAACAGTGGCATCAGTCTCTTCAATCGCAACAGCAATACGGGCAGTGATAACGATTGCGTAAGTACGCTCACGAATCAGTTTTTCGTATTCAATGAAGATGTCGCGGTGAATACCTAAGATAAGGTTTTTAGGGTCTGTAAATAGAACATCCCCTTCAGGCATCATTGGAGAAGCTGCTACTTTCACACCATGATAGGTAGTTGGCAACATACCAGTCATTTGAGCATCACCTAGAGACGTTTGACGAGCGCCTTGGATGTCTGAAGCATCGATAGCATTAGACGTGCTCATGTAGTAACGCAGGTTGGCAATGTTACGATGGTACTTAGACGGCAAGGTCTTCAACAGTTTAGAGAAGTCTTCTTTAGTCAAAGCGCCACCAGTAGGGGCTGTGATAAGGTGCGTATTGGCTTGCTTCAACCAACCGTCAAACAATGCCAAGTACGAGTCGTTGCTAGATGTATCACCTAAGAGAGCTAACTCTTCCAAATCCACTGCTGCACGCTCACCGATTAGGGCAAGTAGTGTGTCCATGATGCCACCAGCACTACCTTCGCCAGTGATAGAACCACCTTCAATGTTGTCTTCAATAACAGAGTATGGCAAACGCACTTCAGCGATAACTTCTTTGGCAGTCAAGGTAATTGACGCTAAGTTAGGCTTACTGCGTTGGCTATCTGCTAAAGGCTCACCTTCATTCGGTGCAGCTCGCATAATACGAGAGCCAAAACCAATCTTATTAATCTTGTGAGAATCAGCTGGCATTTCAACAACGCGAGCTTCATTGATGATGGTAGGGGCATCGATAACGGTGCGGATAAACTGACGAGCTTGGCTTACGCTTAGTCGCCCAGCGGATGCAAGGTCAGCCAAAGCCAAATCAGCTTTTTGGATAAGTTTTTCATTAGATTGTGTCATGAGTAAGCTCCAGTAGTGTTAAAGGTAGTTTAAGCTATTTTGAAACAGACTTAAAGTAAAATGTTATTTTTTGCTGATAGAACGGTAACCTGTGTCAATAGGGCGACTCAAAGACGCATCTTTCTTTACAGTAGTAGTTGTCTCTTCCACAACTTTAGGCGGGGTGGCAGCTACAGCGCCAGTGGTACGACTAGCAGCCTTAGTTGTCACCTTTTCTGATAAGTTGCTTAAGCGTTCATCAAATTTTTGGAAGGTCTCAGTTTGCTTTTCTTCCATCTTGCGTATAGCTGCTTGAATTAAGGCTAACCCGCCTACTTCATCTTCGTCTGCTTTGACTACTTCAACGGTGTCACCCTCGGCTGAGTCAGGTTCGGTGTCGACTGGCTCGTCTGGTACTTCATCAACCACCACAGTCGACTCTTCCTCTGCCTCAGGCTGCGACTCTTCCGTTTCAGGTGCCGTCTCTGCATCGGTCTCTCCAGCTGGTTCATCAACTACAGGGGCATCTGTTTGAACTTCTTGAGTGTCGGCAGGGGCTTCAGCTTCAACAACAACAGGTTCGGCTTCGACAGGGGTTAGCTCAGCAGCCTTAACCGCCATCTTAAACGCTACATCTGGTAAAGCTTCCGTCAGGGATTTAACATAGCTTGTGAAGTCTTCGACTAAAGGCATAACCGAGGCAGTAAACTGCTCTTTGGTACGAGCTTCATCACTAACCATTTCAAAACGCTCCATTAGCATTTCAGTGGCGCGGTAAACATCACTGAAGTAGCCACGAGCTTTGATGGCTTCCATGAAGGGTGACTCCATGTCTCGAACTAATGACCAAGGGCTAAAGCCTTTCAGGACAACTGCAACGTCCCCTGACACTTCAACCGTGCTATAAGTAGCTGCATCTGACAGGTCAGCAGACTCGTCAAAAATCAGGGTGGTGCCTACTTCAGTTTCAAACTTCTTAACCGCAGTCACACCTTCAGCTTCCAGAGCAGCGCAGAAGTTGTCACAGGCTTCACCTTTCAGGCTAACAATGGCAGCAACCACATCTTGTGGGGCAGGTACTTCAGCTGCTTTTTGAACAAGCAAACTTGATAGATTGCTCAGGTCTAAGTTCTTTTTCATGGTGTCCTCGCTTTTAAGTTTTCGGATAGGACTACGATTAGCGCCTCTATCGACGAGTGAGACCCGAACTACTTGGGGGTTGGTAAGCTCCACTGCATCTAGCTCTAAAGATTTATTCATAGTAGTCACCTAATTTGGTTGATTTAATTTTATAGCTTTCTGCAACTGATTGCAAAGCTTACTGTGGATTATAACAAGTTATTTATCTGGAAGGATATAGAAGCCTTCAACTGAATCGAACTTGTGGCTGTGATTGTCTGACGTGTTTGTGAAGGTAGGGTGTGAGATAACGTGGCTATGCCCGTCTACTTCGTCAGTGATTCCCCCAACAAATTCACCTTTATCATTATACTTGGCTTTGAAAGTATGGCTATGCCCTGCATCTACAGACGTAGTACCAACCACTAGGTCAGGAATAGATACTTCAACCTTCTTCTCCTCGTAGTTTGCTAAGGCTTCTAAACTCAATCCATTAATCTCACCAGACAGCACCTTACCCCACAAAGTTTCGTCTTCTATATGAATCCCAACCACCCACGCACCAGCAGCAAATTCAGGGTCACCTTCTTGAGCTATATAGCTTTCAACGATGCAAGCAGATACGTGTACTCCGTCGTGCATAAAGTCAATGTTACGCTGATTGCCTGACTTCAAGAATCCGTGCGCCATGTTTTCTATAGTCTCTGCGGTCATGTAGTCTCCATGAGTATCTAGCACCATAGGGGCGTAGACTTCAGAGTATAGAATTTGTCGCCACTCAGACTTCTCAGACGTGTTGGTTAGGGCGTACTTACTTACGGTCTTTTCCATTATTGGTCGTCCTTTACATCAAAGCCACAAGCCTTGAGGTCTTCAACAGTGAATCCCAGCTTATTAGCGAGGGCAATTAAGTTTGGGGGTGTAGCTGGCAGCTTTTCCACGACAAGGTTACTCACATCAACCCGCTTGTCTTTGGTAGTCACAAGTACTTTCATAGTTCAGTCGCCTTAGTAAGCGCCTCGACGGTTCTAGTGTCGGACAGGTCAAGTGTAGCTGTTCCTGTGTAGCCCTTCAATAGAAACTTACCCAGTGTCTCACCTCCAACTCTTGCAGGGTACTCGGCAATAAACCTGACACCCTCCTTCCCTAAGGCACTGGACTGAACAGCCCTAGTTATCATATCGTAATCAGTGGCGGTAAGGCTGGCTGGTGCAATCGATTGCAAAGCATCTAATCTTTTTAAGATGTATTCGCGCAAGCCTTCAATATCGGTAGTGAATATAAACCCAAGTCTAGCCAAAGCGTAGGAGTACTCACCTGTGAACTCGTAAGCAACCTTCTTCAGGTTATTAGCCATTGCTACCTTCACGAGGTTACCAACGTAGCTTTTAAAGAAGTCCGCTGGGGATTTAATGTTGCTAAGCTTAAGCTCATTGACTTGTAAAATGCCATTGGCAATAGTTACTAGTGTGTCGTGGTAAGGTCTAACCGACTTACCTGCACGTTGGTATGAGGGGAAGGTTTTTCTTGTCTTAATGCTCAACCCGTCATCAACCTCCGTGACTTTCGTACTAAAAGAACTCAGGTTTTGCAAGACAAGGTAATCACTACCCACGCCAGCAATAGCTCCTAGCGTAGTAGACGGCTTTGTTTGAAATATTGAGTTGTAGGCTTCAAGCTGTTTATCTGTTAAATCAAGCTTGACCTTCTTTAGGTCGTCTTTTGTGGGAGTGGATTCATTCATTAATATGTCAGTATTAGCCTTGACTAGGTCTTCCTGCTCCGACAGTATATCTCGAATAATTTTAGAGTTGCCCACAGGCTTACTATTAACCGTGTTGGGTCGAATGTAATTCACTAGAACGCACATCGTCCGACACCAAGGATGGAAGGGCGGTATATGCCAGTTATTGGCTGTCAACTCTGACGCACTCATTTTGGACAACATCTCAAGCCCACTTTTGGTCTGAGGGGGGAAGGGCTGCACCGTCTTTAAGTCATCAGGGTTAGCAGATAAAACCGTAACTACAGTCTCCTCGGCATCCCTTACCTTAAACCGTGTCCCATTAATCATCTCGCAGTACGCGGAAGTTCTATTGTCTAAGAAAGCTGCCAGCTGGTACTCAGACATCCCGTAGAATTTTGCTTCACTTGTGAACCCCCATGTAGCCAGTCTACTAGAGTGTAGCGAGCTGACCATCTTTACCTTGCTCTGCACAGGGTCTGCAAAGGAGACAAAGTCTTCTATAAAGTCCCGCTCCTTGTCTTTTGAGGCGATGGTTTTTGCAGCAGATTTTTCTACTTCCCGTAAAGATTCAATCTTAGCAATAACTTCATAGTAGGCTTGGTGGATGGATAGCAAAGTACTGTGGTTCAAGTGACTACAGAAGTTATCAACAACCAAGTTCAACAGGGTGTCATCGTGTTTACTAGATTGATTGGTATCTACCAAATTAGTGCCATAGTTAAACGACAACTTGAAAACCGTTCTAATAAAATCACGAAGGCTAAAGGCATCTAAGCTGACGGATTCAACTAGCCCTCGGGCGGTATCGTAGTCCTTGTTATAGACGGCTCGGGCAATAGCAACGACAGGCGTGTCCGTCTCCAGAGCTAGCCTGTTAGAGACTGCTGCCTCTAACCCATAAAAGTCTTCAAGTTTGAAAGCCATTTAGCAGCACTCCACGCTGGTACTTTGGAAGGCAGCGATACTAACTATTTTACCTACCAAAGCTCTTTTTGCAGAAGGCAAAGACTCGTAGGTTTTGGTAACCTCAGCTACAGGCAGCACCATATCCCCAACCACAAGATTCTTGAGTCTGCCATAGTCTAACGCTAGGTCTAAAAGGCTGTAATCCTCTGGGACAGTTGCCCCTTTTGCAACTTTTATCTCGTCCAACTCCTCGTCATTACTGGCTAGGGTATCTAGACTAAGACCTCCTGCCCCAACCTCCACGCTTGAGCCTTCCTTGTAGACTAGATTTGTCCCAATCAACGTGTTAACGGTTTCTATCATGTCTTCAGGTTCAACCATACCACGCAAGGCTAAGATGGTGCGAAGCTGCTCCTCTACGTTTTTCAAAGAAATGGGCTTACTTTTAAACCTTGCAGTGCTAACCCCTAACGCTTTTACAACCGTGTTGTTTATAATCTCGTCGACGGCATCCCGCTCAGGTTTAAAAACTTGGGCTTCTGCAACCATGTAAGAGATGTAAGCGGTGGCGTAGTTGAAATCAGTGGTCTCGCCCGTAAACAACGGGGGTAGTCTAAAGGATAAGCGAACATCTTGCTTACACTGCGCCAAGTAGTTCTGGTACATCGAGTCATTGGTAGTCTCAGAGCCAAAACGCTCTACTTGAACGTCTACGTTACCTGACTTCTCAATAGTACCTTCAGTAGATTGAATGGATACTGAGACAGCTCGGTTAGTTTCAAACCCCCCTTGTAGGAATCCAGACAGGCGCTCTTCTGCTTCATCAACAGCTGAACCGCCTTTCAAAAAGATGATGGCTGAGGGGACACCACCATTATCTAACAGCTCTAGATTTTGCTCTTCAGCCTTTCGACTGCCTATAACAGAGGGAAGCTGGTTAATCCAGCGAGGAACACCATATCTACTTTTAGCATCCTCAACCAATTTGAAATGGATTAGGGTTCCTCCCCGCTCTTCTTCAGGGATGTCAAGACCTATAACTCCAGTCTTAGCGTTAACATACTGCTTGGAGCCAAACTCCATGTAGTGGGTAGTATTCCCTTCATCATCGACGTACTTAAAACTATTCTCTCGGGCAGGTAACTTCACCATTAATTCAGTACCATTGCGCTTCAGGGGGTACTCCAGCTCAACAAGCCCTGAGGTATTGGCTAGTGAGGTGTTAATAGCGGATAGCCCTTGGAGTGCTACTACGTCTCCTAAGCCATTAGTGACAACGGCAAGGTAAGCGTTACCTGTAGCTTCAAGGTCATTTCTTAACTGACGACGAATTTCAATGAAGCCTGTATTGGGGTATGGCTCTTCAAAAAAATCAAGAAGAGTACGTTCATCTTGTTCTGATATTTCGACATCAGGGCTGGACGGCACAAGCTCAAAACCCGTACCGTCGATATTAACCTCCATAGCTTGGATACACTGGAGAACCTTGTTATTGACTTGCATTATGGACTTCAGCTTGAGAGGGTCATACGGTCTACGATTAGCCGACACAGTGCCAGTTATTAGGGACACCCCTGAGAACGTCTCAGAAGAGGATTTGATGACATTCTTAGTGTCTGACTTGATGACCTTCTTGATGCCTACAGCGTCTACGCCTCGTGTTGTTTCAGTGCTCACAGTGTTATCCCCGATAAATAGTTTTGTTTATTTTGCAATTCTACCATGCAAACTCACTACTTACCCACATCTTCTTTAACGCCAATCGTTAAAAGTTTAGATTCGTCCCCTTTGGCATAGGCAAGGGCTGCCTCACGGGTCTTGAATACAGGCAAGCATCCAATCATACCGTCATCCCAAGACAAGTGAAGGGGTACTTCGCGCCCTGCAATAGAAACGGGCATCGATTCATGTAAGAGGGTTACTAAATACATCGGGCTGTTATCTTTCATTTTCAGAATCTCCAGTAGGTGAGTCAAACGCAGCTAAAAATTCAGCATCTCTTTCTAACACTGAAT
>MDSV01172365.1_pt1 | contig 11827 bp, 11 predicted proteins | sample 810851 | NCBI WGS metagenome assembly MDSV01 (sample SAMN05326640, study PRJNA326480) | marine metagenome | isolation source: seawater | place: Atlantic Ocean: North East | collected 2012 | reverse complement strand
TAATTCCATTAAGTAATTCTTGCAATCTGTACCTATCAATTTCTTCATTTGGCAAATGAGATTTTTTCCAAAACTTGAGAGTGTCCTCGTCTGCCGCAACATCATTCAGATATATCCATATTTTAAGAGTATTATGAAACGTATCAGAATGATTTAAACAATTTGCATCCTTTTTTTCAGGTAAGTCCCTGATAAACTTAAGTCTCCATGAGAGAGGTAAATTATCGCGACCTAAATAAACTTTAGATAATGTATTAATTAAGGAACTGTCGGCTAAATAATGAGAAGTTTTTGGCAATAGAGTTTTGACCAATCCGTCCATATATTCAGCACCACGTAGCTCAAAATGCTTCAAGTCACTATATTTAGAACTTGCGGAATACTCTCTATAGTTTTTTATCTCTTCTAGGCAACAGTCTGGCAGAAAATCTTTAATAACCAATATTCCGTCGCGCTCCAATGCAGTAAACTCTTTGCAAAAAAAGGCGAGATCAGAGGAGTATTTTATTTTCTTCCTTTGGCGACGCTTATTTAACAGCCTATGGGCCAATTCAATTCGGCGAGTTTGTATTCTTCTTGAGTTCAAGAATTTCCGAGGTGGTATCTGCTGAGCCGTGAATAACGAAAAAATACCATATACTAGTGTTCCTTTTAAATACGCACTTAGTATACGAAAACATTTTTTTAAATTTTTTGTCATACCCGTAGTGTCAATCCTTAAAGCTATTACATATATTGATGAATTTTTGATATTTTCTCAAGGAGAAATCACGCCAATAAATTTCAAAAGACATTTGTCGCTCATAGCGGGACCGAGAACGGCAATAATCAACAGCTGAACTCAATGACATTGAAAACTGATTGTCGGAGGCTAGAAATACGCCCGGGCAATCAAGGGTGGGCCAGAAATCTGTCTCGTCATTTATAACCACAGGTAAGCCAGAGGCTAATGCATCACCAATAGCGTTCCCGAAGTTCTCTGTTTTACTTAGTGCAACAAATATATCTGCACCATGTTGCAGCCTACTTAAACGTTCCGCAGACGCATTCGTCACTATAACAGCATTTAATTTTTTTTTCCTAGCCAACATAGTGATTGAGTCGACATAGTCATGGCTGGACGCATATCCCGCGATTGTAAGCCTGACATTTAGTCCATTAACTTCGACTGGGCAATTCTCGACAAGTTCTAATAGGCGCTTTGATTTATGGAAGCGTCCAATGGTCAACAAATTAAGTGTTGTTTTATCCCACGATGCTTTAGTGGTTTTTTTTAACTCTGTGTCTGCTTCGACATGTTCGATGACATTTGGAACGTCAATTAATTCGCTAGTAATTCTCGGCAGTAAGGATTTTATGCGGTCGATACTTCTAGAGCTACTTCCAACAATAGTCCGCGAACGCCCCAGCAACCACTTTTGAACACAATTCCAAACTATCCACTTTTTCCAGCTTCCCTCATACGAAGGCACTCCGCGTATCCACCAGATGTAAGGAACACGGGAAAGAAAACAAAAAGCCGCAAATAACTGAACACTGAAGGACCATTGATTATTAAATATCACTAGAGACTTCTTACCCGAAACAATTCTCACTATTATTTCTGTCAAGCCCCGCCAAAATGTTATGGCTCTGCTGAACTCCTGGCAGGGATTGCAGAGTGACGGCGCTAAAGAGGTTTGAACAATGGAAACATCAAAATCAGCATTTTGAAGCATGTCTTGAAGTCTATAAAGAGACCTAATGGGCCCGCCGTAGTCTTCAGAAACGCTTTCTAGCGAAAAAAAAATGTGAAAAGTGTCACTCATTAGGATTGTAGCTTCCAATTCTTATCAAGGGGACGCCCCCCCAAACGGAATACCCCCCATATTGCTTACCCGTAGCAACTCCGCCTGATGCTACAACACAATAATCATCTATTTCTGTACCTCCTGTAATTATTGCACCTGCGCCAATCCAACAATGATGGCCTATCTCAATATTTTCTTCTATTCTCAGTCCGCCAGCTCGAAATGAAGTAGAAGGTGCCGATAAGTCGTGGCCCGATGTAATAATTTTTACGCCTGGCGCAATCGAAATAAATGATTTAAGGATCACGGACCTATTTAACGCGTGAATATAAAGTCCTGGACCGGTGAGAGATGTAGATTCTCCAACAAAAACATTTCCATAAATATCACTGCGGTAAAGGGAGGCATGCGGACCAATATTAACTTGACCGCGAATAATACATAAACGTACTGATGCGGATGGATCGATAGTCACATTTCCCCAGATTAGTGATAAATACTTTACGGATAAAAATAGATTTTTGAGCTTTTTCTTCACTAACCTTGGCCTCAAATTTTCTGACTATCAAGGATAAAGGCCTTGAGGGAGGAAAAATATATAATTTTTCCATCTCTTATTTCATCATACATGTAAGTAAGCGCTGTCTCGTGTAAGGCAACCGAGAGACCTCCAGCAGAGGCGCTTTCCAACAGTGAGCTGGAATATTCTGAGAAATGAATATCACACTCATTAAATTCGTCGGCTAAATCCGTGTTGCTACGGATTTGGATATGCTTATAAAGCTTGGCACTTAGTCCTGCCAAAAAAACCTCACCATTTCGGCGAGGATGCGGGCGTACAATAACCTTCATGCCAGTATCGGCTAGCAAATTCAAATCATCCAGGAAGCTATCAGAATTACTGGGCTGCAAAGTGACCAAGCATCTTTTCCCTATGATACCTCCATCCAGAAAATTTCTGTAGGACAATTGGGCATCCATACCGGCAGGAATTTCATCCGTCCAATTCACAATTTTTGTTGGCCGCAAACTCGTTGGAAATTTACGTAGCCTTTCATAGGCAATTACGTTTTTTTGAACGCCATGCTGAATATCAAAGCTATCTATTTTCAATCTATTTGCTACAGCAATTAGTGCTAAATTTTCAGGGCTGTAAAAATTGGAGACGACAACGAAAGTAAGATTATCATTTTTTGTAAATACCGTTTGGAAGTATCTAAAATTTGAGTAATAAAGTATTAATGACTTTAAAATAGTCAGATAATCTCTCAAGGTAGTGATAGACCAGCTTAACCTCAAAACCCACAAATTTTTGAAGACTTGTAAGCTAGCTAGGAAAAAAGATGGAAGCAAGAATTTAAACCGAATATATGGTTTAAACAGTATTGTAAATGTCTGACTATCTTGGCGACAAAAGCGTGCTGTATAATCTCTTAAAATTTGATGGAAATCACCCTGCACATTCTTCGGCAGATTGCCGCGCACTTTGGTCATAAATCGTGATTCACAAACCGATTGATAGTTCGTTAAGGTGATATCACATGCAGGGAAAACATAGATACCACTCGCGTCACCCATAGGCACAGACTTCATTCGCAAAGGTTGGTCAAAAGATTGATATTCAGTTTGTGTTGGACGCTCATGACGAAATTTGGAGTAGGACCAAACCAGGCAAAACAGCAAAATAAATTTCAGTTTTTCTTCGTCCTCAAGAGACCCTGCCCCCTGCGACAGACAGTCCCAGATAGTATCAAAAAATTTTAATTGATTAGCGCTTTTCATAAATGCAATTCAACATCGCATCGAAAAATGGTGGGGACTTCATATCGAGAGTGCCGCCGGATCTGAGGGTTTCGATTGCCTCCTCCAAAATAACGACGTCATTGTCGTAATCTGCATATGGCGTGTCTAAATAATCGAATGTCCAAGCCTTAGGAACTAATCCGTGGGTTTCACACAGGGTATTCAAGCCAGCTTTTGAGAAAATCGTGATGTGTTCAACCGTATGCCATAATCTCCATTTTTTTCTGAATATTTGTGCTATCGGACTCGACAAATTGGGCGTCGCACAAACATAAAAAAGTCCGCCTGGTTTCAGATTCCTACAAACAAATGAGAGATATAAAGCTGGATCGCGAACGTGTTCAATAACACCCCGCATAGTAATCAGATCGAATCCTTCTTCATCCTGCCAATCCAAATCCAATATACCGAATTTATTCCCAGTGTGGGTTTCTTGAGCATATGCGATAGCCGAAGGATCTAAATCCATACCAAATTTTTGGAAATCATTTGGAAAGGAATTTAAAAACTCACCTGTTGAACAACCAATATCTAAAAGACGTCCAGCTTGAATATGCTGCAATGCGATCTCGACATCATTTTTATACTGATGCTTTCGATCACCATTCTTCTTATTTTTTTCCAGACGATGCTCGGAATATTGTGAATAAAATTGACCCAGTGCCTCATCATTGGGAGAGGGATCCAAGAGTACATTTTTACACTTGTCACATTTATACGCGACGGCTTTGCCATCAATTTCCCATTCTTTCCACTGAGACCGGCAAGTATCTGAGATTTGCCCAGTCAAGATACATGATCTATCTTCGATATTTGCATCCGAATAATAGTCGTCATTCGACATTGCCACTCTCCATGTCCAATATTTTTTCTGCTAGCACCAAGTCAGCTTCACAATGTATGTCCACAAATGCACCCAAATGATCATAACGAACAATAACCGGCTTGGCCCCCACCCTGTCCCCATTGGCGAAAACCTTTGGTGCAGTGACACAACAAATGCCGGTATCTTCTCTAAATATTGGCTTTTTTTTCTGACGCGGCATCTCAGCTTGCTCTTTAGGGCTAAGACGTGAGGCTTGCATATCATCTAAGACCCAGAAGTTTTTATGCATTTCATACGCTGCGAAGGCGCTATCACAATTATTTTCTTTAAAGGCGGAAATGCATTTTTCTAAAATGCCGAGAGGTCTCACAGGCTCAGTTACTTGCATATAAACAAAAAACGCACAGGACTGAGCCTCCGGCCGAAGACTGTCAAAGACATATTTAAGCGTCTCTTGTGTGGTTACCTCATCTCCAGCTAATTCAGCAGGCCTCAAATGTACCTCTACCTTGGCTAAATTTGCATTTTCAACAACCTGTTTTATGTTTTCGCCATCTGTGGAAACAATTATTTTTTCAATATCATTGTTCCTAACCAATGGCAGTAGCGTATAAAAAATTAATGGTTGGCCGGATAGGTTCCGAATATTTTTATCTTTTAGGCCCTTTGATCCTGCCCGCGCTAAAACGACAGCAATCCCTTTATCCATTTTTCTTAAACGCCGAAATCATAAGACGCAAAACGCGCGCCGAAACATAAACTAATTTTTTATCGGCAAAAATCTCCATAATTTTATCTATCGGAGTTTTTCCATAGGTATACTCACAAAACACACCCGTCCCCTGATCGTCCAGATATGCCGCTTCGGTTGCAAGCTCAGAGCAATTCGTTGCAAAAGCTATAATCTCATCATCTGATGCGTCACCGACCCATAAAACATGATCACAGTCACCTTGCGCGGAAGCTAAATCTGTAAAAAGAGCTTCAACAAATTTCCCTTCTTTTAGCACACGGAAACCATAATTGCCCTTTAGATTTTCAGTGGAAGAAAAAGATGTCTCAATCAATAGAATATTTTTCTGCGCCAAATCCAAAAATTTAGGTTTATCAATTGAAATCCAATTTTTATCAAGAAGCACAGTAAGTGATTTATCTGCGCGCCCAGAAACGTGCGTATGCTGGTGAGGCCCGTGATAATGGTAAACCGCGCCACGCGGCGTATATTTCAGCTCATAGCCTTCATCCAAAACTGATTTTGCCCAAATAACATCCTCTAAATTGCTGACCTCATCATCAAAATAAAACTTCTTAAATATGTCACGTTTGATAATTGAATTTGCATTATTGAAAATTGGTGTTCGTCGATAAATCCGCTCTTCCCTTGGATATGTTAAAACCAAATCAATTGTATTTTGTGGCCCGGAACAAAGGAGAGGCAACTGCCCGCCGAAAACACCAGCACACCGATCATCTTCAGCCTCTAATTCCTGTATCAGTTCAATGATATAAGTGGGTAACTTCGGCACACAATGAGATGAAATATTTACAATATAAGGTGCGCGACCGGCTTCTGCGCCGAGGTTTAAAGCATGTCCTGGCAAAAAATTGTCCAGCTCTAGTATTTTCAGAGATTTGACACAGCTAGCAACAGCCAAGCTTGAAAAAATTTCTACTGATCTGTCTGTGCTATTATTGTTGACGCCAATAACATTTATTTTGACGCCAATTTGCGACGCTAAAGCCTGAACAAAATATTGCAACCAGTACTCTTCGTTTTTGAAGCGCGCGACAAGATCAACTTCGATGTCACCTGTCATTCTTAGACCATCTGCCGCGCATAATCGAGGCTACTTCTTGCTCGCAATCTTGCATGCCTTTGCCGCAATCATTCATGCTGGCCTTAGCTAATCGAGCTTCCGCGATCATCGCCTCAAAGTCATTCGGCAGGAGGGCAAATTTATTATCTCTACCAGGCAAATCATGATCGATTGTAAAGTGTTTTTCCACATATTCAGCTCCTAACGCGCAAGCCAGAACAGCATCAATTGTGCCTGTAAAATGGGAACTGTACCCCACAGAACCAAACGCCTCCTTCAGATAGACCATTTTTGGCAAATTCACATTCTCAATATCCAACGGATAGGCCGACACACAATGCATGGCGATAAGGTTCTTGGCCTTTTGATACTTATCAATGAGGATAGACAACTGATCTTCCCGTATCGCGCCAATGCTCAGGAAAACCTGATCAAATTTGGTTAAAGCATTATCAATGAGCGGCCAGTTCACACATTCATGACTAGGTATTTTTATGATGTCTGTAGTAAAGGACGCCACACGATTCATGGATTGATTTTCAAAAACAGATACGAAAAAACCTATATCTTCTTGCATACATATATCGCGCAAGTGCTTTATACGCCCGTCATCTAGAAAAGCTTTTTCATATATTTCCCGACGACCATCTTCATCCCAAGGCCCTGCCTTCAAGTTATCGGGATTCCAGACTTGAAATTTAGCATAGTCAGCTCCAGCATTTTTTGCCGCTTTAATCATGCGGTGGGCAAGATCCATATCTCCGATAAAGTTCCAGCCTATTTCAGCAATAAACTTCATATTATTTCCTCAAATTTCTTCATTTTGGATATTAGCATTTCATTATCAACCCCGCAGTGGCTTGGCAGTTGAAGATAGTCAGGCAAAACATCACTTTGACCAGAAACTGGCGATTCAAGAAATTTTGAATATTCAGCTTGTTCAGACAGAGGCTTCCAGAAGGGAGGGCTTATGATATTTAACTCACGCAACAAATTTCTGCTTTTAACAACAATTTCTGCATCACCCTCATCGATAGGGATAAAACCAGCTATCCAATATGAAGGGCTTAAAACTGACTCGTCCAATGAAAAACGAAATTTTCTGCCGAGTTTACTGTCATCCAGAATTTTTACATATGTCTCAAAAACACGCTTGCGGGCCGTGGCACGCCAATCTAATTCCTCTAATTGCGACAGCCCCAAAGCAGCGGTCAAAGCAGGCATTTTTTTATTCTCACCAACACCGAAATGCTCATAATTACTTTTACGATGGAGAGAGATGTGTGTTCTCGTTTTTTCGGCTAGGTCATCTAGGTTGGTCAGGATGGCGCCCCCGGCGCCGCTTGTGATGACCTTATTGCCGTTAAAACTTAAAATAATAGCGGCAAAATTTGGGCACAAGCGGAGCAATGCCTCAAAATCCACCGCAATTGAACTTGCAGCGTCAATAATCAGTGGTAAGTCGTGGGTGTCACAAATTTGCGCGATTTCTAGTAGGGTCGAAACAATATTCCCACCAGGCAATGTGAAAAAAACACCCGCGATACTGCGATTATTTTTTGAGCCACGAGCCTCAATTTCAGCCTTTAGCGATGCCGGCGACATAGCATAATTGGTCGCAAGGCATGGAACAGGACAAACATCCAGTCCGGAATTATGAATTGCGTTCGATGTCGCAATAAATGTGTAGTCACTCACTGCAACAACCTTACCTTGTCGCAACACTTGTCCATCGTTCAGCAATAGACGGGCAACAATTTCCAAAGCACTGGTGCCGGAATTAACAGCCACAGCATGCTTAATTTTGCAGTTACGCGTTAAAGCAGCTTCAAAATCTGTGACTTCTACACCATACGTACTTACACTCCCATTTATAAGAGCGGCCATCACATCATCGCGATTTTTGGTCGATATAAATGGAATTGAAATATTAATCATTTAAGCCCGCTATGATATATTTGGCATATTCAAAGTCTGCAGGTGTATCAATGTTTAGATAATGTTTTTTGTTCAGATTAACGCCTTGTGTGTTTGAAGCCGGGAAAATTTCGCCATTTTTGATATCCCCCGTGAGGCGCCAATAAAGGTGACCATCAGGTCTGTATATGACTTTTGCTTCTTGGCGAGCAGCAATTTTTTCTGACATAGCATGACTTACTACATACCCATTCTTGGTGACGCAAAAAGTATTCTCTATAGGGTAATCATTTAAACGGATCGTCAAACCGCTTTGAGCATTTACCATTTTGTCAACGAATGAATTGATATCTCTCGAGTTCAGCGTGGGACAAGCACCCGAAACCAACAAAACGGGTTCAAAGTTATCGATCTCAAATTCGTTCACAATTTCCGTCACGGCGTCCCATGAGGAAACATGGTCCTGTGACATTTCAGAAGAGCGGGCATGCAAAACCAGCTTTTGTTTTTTTTCTGCGTGGTTTTCCTCCACAAATGCCTCAGCAAGAGACAAATAAGAAGCACTGTCAGACGAATATACTATTTGACAATCAACTGAGGAATTCATCAGCGCATCTAATGCGTAATGCGATAGGCGTTTATTACCCAACATCTTGATATTTTTATCGGGTACGGATTTAGACCCCCCTCGGGCAAGAATAACAGCAAGCATATCAGCCTGAGTAAATAGGGAGATGGATAACGGAACCTGTCGAAGAGGACTGGCGGACAGCCTCAATAATTTCCATAACTCCAAGACCTTCGTTGAGGGAACAGCAAATCGGTTTTTTCGACTTAAGGGCATCCTTATATTGAGAAATATAAAGATCATCGCCACCTAAATCAAAACTGCTCTCTTTTATTTTATTAATGTCCGTGGCAATAGATAGTTTTTTATTGATGAAATCGATTTCGATTTCACCCCTTTCCATAATTACTCTGGTTTTTCGAAAAGTATTTTTTTGGATCAAATCTAGACTTACACTACCGACAGCCCCGTTTTTATGTGTCATCATAAATTCGGCATAGTCATCTGAAGAACACTTGAGACTACTTAAATTCCCATATTTTCCATAAACACTGGATACGCCTCCGACCAAGTAACAAATAAGGTCAATTTCATGGCTAATATCAAGCAGGGCCCCGCCCCCACCGTCAATCTGAGACATGTAAAAATTCCTGTAATCCTCCCATGGATGCCAATTGGGCAGGTACATGCCACATTCGGCACGATATTTAAGAACCTTGCCCAACTTTTTGGACGCTATAAGCTCTTTCGCTTTTTTTACAGCCGGATGATGCCGAAGCATGTATCCGACCAAAGACCGCTTTTTGCCCCTTAGCTTAGATGATAACTGACGCGCTATTGGAGCGACTTCTTGATATTTATGAGCAAGTGGTTTTTCGATATAGAGCAATTTTTGGGGGGTTGGTATATTTTTAAGAATTTCTATATGAGACGCTGTTGAGGCCGCTACGACCACAATGTCATATTTAACCTTCGTATTCTCCGTCTCAATTTGCATTCTCATATCTTCTGCTTCTTTAATGCGTGAGGGCATCAACTCTCTCACATATAAATCGCCAGATTTAACCTTTAATGCTTCCTGAGCAATACGGGCGTGGCGCTTACCAATCGAGCCAAAACCAATAATCAAAACTTTCATTTTTTACTCCCTGAAAAAGGTAGATATTTCAATTAGATCTTCTTTAGTGCCTAAATCGATATAATTTCCGACAATTTCTCGTACTCTAACTTTTATTCCAAATTCTTTTTCAAGTTTCACAAGTAAATCAGGCATATCAATGTTAGTAATTTCTAGCGTGTCAAAAGTCTCAAGAAATGAATTATCGATGTTGAATAGATATATACCTGTATTCACTAAAAACTCATAAACTGGTTTTTCTTTGAATTCTTTTAGATAGCTATCTTTATCTGCCGACAACACACCGAATTTGACTGCATGCCGATGATTGCGTGCAATCAGTGTTATTTGATCGCCACTCGCCTCGAAGTCCGAGATCATTTGACGGGAAAGATCGAAAATCAAATCACCATTGCATACAAGCAGAGTAAATGACCCGTATTTTTCGAGATAAGCGTCAATTTCTGGCCGGTCATCCTTGAACCACTTTAACAAGGGACCACCGGTGCCAAGGGGACTGTCTTCAACAAAAATTGAAAACTGCCGCTGTGATTTTTCCTGAAACTCAAAAAATTTGTCGCTCAAATGGCCAGCCATCAATACGCATCTCTGAACACCAGCATATCCAAGCGAATCTAAAACATGCTCCAATATGCTCTGACGGCCTAATGACAATAAAGGCTTTGGAGTGTCTTCTGTCAAAGGATATAGGCGACTACCTTTTCCACCTGACATTACGAGACCAATGCGCGGTATTTCCGGAGCGTCGTAATGCGCCGTTGACTGACCTCCTGTAACAGATGCCCCAATTAGTCGGTTCTCCAGATCAACGAGTGGGATGACAGATACTTCATGGTTTTTAATCAGCTCAACTGCCTGAGCAGAATTAACGGCCACGACAGCCTTTTTTTTGTTTGCCAGAATATGGGATAACGATAGGCCGTTTTCTTGGAAGCGCTCCGAATAACGCAATACATCTCCTTGCGTAAAAATATTCAAAAAAAGGCCGGTTTCATCGATAACCAAGCAACATCTATACTTGGAATGCGCTACTGCATTCATTAATTCTTGGAAATTTGATGTATCGGAAATTATTGGAATCTGCCCCGTATGCTGACCGAGCAGTTCAAGTTCTGTGAAATAAATCGAGTTTATTTTGATGTTTTGCAAATCGTCAGTCATTCAATTAACTAGACACAATAAAAAATGATCGATCATTCAGGCTATTTTCCCCCACTTTCGGCACCCATTTTTTTTCTGTTTGTTGGCTTCCTGAGTTCCACGAAAAGCCATTCAAGACACATACGAGCCCAATATCTAAAATGTGCAAGTGTAGGCGCATCATGCATTTTTAACACTACTGGTTTATCCCTGACAGCAACAATAGCAGACATGATTAAATCTAGTGATGGAAGGTTCAATTCATTCAGAAACTCGAGCTCCATCTCACTTGACATCCTTTCAGATGGCACAATTTCTGGAATTTTAAGATTCTCATCTGTCACGTTCGCATATTCCAAAGATCTCAGAACACTGTCCGACAAAGGCGCAAAACGATTAATACTCACCACCCGAACCTGACTTAAATAGGCATCTAGAATTGTTGTGCAGCCATCAACACAAAAGTGAAAATCTGGACCAAGGCTAAGCAAGGCATTTATGTTTTTTTTGTGATCAAAAATCTCAACATTAGGAAGTTTAAGCCTTTTAAAAGAGTCCCACAAACTTTGCGGGTCGTTGGGATGCGCCTTGATTACAAATTTATAATCCGGATTTTCCTGAATAAGCTTCAAGAAACTGTAATAGCACCTTTGTTGAAATGAACGGTAATCACTAAGGCTGAAATCATTAAGAAACTTTAAGCTTCGGTCACGTTCTCGAGAAGCAATCTCCCGATCACTATAACCAAGCGCTGAGAAATTTGTAGCTACAGTAATTAGTCTTTTTCCTTGCCACTTTGCAGGCTGAAGCTGATAGCCGCGTGGGTAC
>MDSV01233762.1_pt1 | contig 11828 bp, 11 predicted proteins | sample 810851 | NCBI WGS metagenome assembly MDSV01 (sample SAMN05326640, study PRJNA326480) | marine metagenome | isolation source: seawater | place: Atlantic Ocean: North East | collected 2012 | reverse complement strand
TTGATGAAGATTTACTTTGATGGATGCTCTTGGACACTTGGTGGAGAACTAGTCAAGAATAATAGACAGTGGTATGATGAAGAAGAACTAAAGATAGTTCGCTCTCTTAGGTTTAGTAGATTAGTATCTAATAAATTAGACGCAGAGTATGATAATTTTTCTAAAGGTGGAGCAAGTAATGATCGTATAGTAAGACAGTTACTTGTGGAGAATGATATAACACAATATGATCTAGCAATAATACAGATGACATATCCTACACGGACAGAGTACCATGATAAAAAATGGAAAGGAGTTTCTAGTCAAGATATTAGGTCATCTCTCCTAAAAAAATCACGTAGAGATTGGACAGAAGAGGATAAAAATTTTTGGTCATATTATTATAGTAAAATATATGATGATTGTTATCATGATGTAAAAGAAAAAATACATGCCACTACCATTCGTAATCATTGCAAAGCAAATAATGTTCCTTTGATATTGATGACAATCAATAATTGTCAAACAAAATTGAAGTTTGATTTGGATTTAGATTTAGATAAGTATCCTAGAGAAAAAGGAGGACATCCTAATGCGGAAGGTCATATAATGATTGCTAATGACATACTTGACAACTTATAAATACTGATGTATACTATGTTTTGGTGACAATACTACAATCCACCTAATACAACGAATATGTCATTCGCAAATCTAAAGAAAGCATCTCGCATGGGAAGTCTTACTTCCAAACTGACCACCGAGATAGAAAAAATGAATAAGGGAAGCACTGGCGGTGCTGATGAGAGATTATGGAAATTGGAAGTAGACAAAGCAGGTAACGGTTATGCCGTTATTCGTTTCCTACCTGCACCTAACGGTGAGGAGTTACCTTGGGCGAAAGTATGGTCACATGCATTCCAAGGACCAGGTGGTTGGTACATTGAGAACAGTCTTACTACTCTTGGTGGTAAAGATCCTGTCTCTGAGTACAACAGACTACTTTGGAACAGTGGGAACGATGCTGACAAGGATCTAGCACGTAAGCAAAAGCGTAAGCTTAGTTACATCAGCAACATCTATGTTGTAAAAGATCCAACCAATCCACAGAATGAAGGTAAGGTATTCTTATACAAGTTCGGTAAAAAGATCTTTGATAAGATTACTGCAGCAATGCAACCTGAGTTCGAGGATGAGGAAGCAATCGATCCATTCGATTTCTGGCAAGGTGCAAACTTCAAACTAAAAGCAAAAAATGTGGCGGGATATCGTAATTACGATAGTAGTGAATTTGCTGCTACTGGTGCTCTTCTGGAAGATGATGATGCCTTAGAAGCATTATGGAAGAAGCAGTACTCACTCGCTGAGTTCACTGCTGCTGATCAGTTCAAGTCATATGATGATTTGCAGAAGCGTTTAGACCAAGTACTAAATGCATCTAGACCAAAGGTTGCACCTGAGGTTGCTGATGAAGAAGAAGAGATAGTCACTGCAAAACCTGAACCAGTCGCAGTTGCTGCTGGTAGTGCAAGTGATGATGACGCACTGTCATATTTTCAGCGACTAGCTGAAGAGTAGTATATACAGGGCAAATCCAACTTTTAGTTTCAAAAATTCCCGAAAAAAAAGTCGGGAATTTTTTTTGCCTTTAAGTATTTCTTATATTATCTCCAGTTTTCAATTTTTTCGATATATATTGAGAACTGTCTTTGTAAGACATAATATCCCTCATATCATTCATTAGCATTTCTAAGTATTCTTTTCTAAGAATGAATATATTTCTCTTTATTTCATTTACCGATACTTCATAATCATAATTGCTGAAGGATGTTAGGACATCAGATCCTGATAATGAGTAATTAGTACCAAAGTAAGAATACTCAAAAGTGAAATCTGCGTCTACTCGATTACCAGCATCAAGCAAGAGAATACCATCAGTATCTCTTATTTCTTTTGTTTCATAATGGTGAACTTGAGTTACTTGCTCTGCACCGTACTTATTATCAATAAATCGCTGAAAATCATATTGTGACATTGGCCATTCATCTCTAATATTGATGATATTGTTAGATATTAGTATAACCCAATCTAAACTAGAATCTTTGTAAATGTCATATGCTACGTTATCAGGTCTATCATCACCTTGAATATTATATTTTTCAAATGACATAGCATTTTCAAAATACTTTTCTCTTATTTTACCTCTTTTGAAAAGGTTTTTTACTACTGTAGCATCGTTGGAAGAATTACGATCTGGTGAAAATGAAGGTAATACTATATTTGGATGATAATCGAAATATGCCATGTTAGAATCCTATGTCGTTTTCGTTGATTTCATTTTCACCTGTAACTAACATACCTAAGTCATCTACAGATGCATTATCTTTATCACCAGCAATATAGTCATTAGAGAATATTGGTGATAATTCTGTAAATGTTAGTTCCATTGTGCTTCTTACAGGCATTGATATTGCATATTCATCTTCATATGATTGATATTGGTTGTCTGGAGTGAAATTGATTCCACATGATGTCAATGCACATATTTTGAAGATATTTAAACTTTTTATTCTTCTGCTTTTATTTTTATAACTTAGACGAAATACATCTGGAGCTCCAAGAAACAGTCTGTCATCTGATGTTCCTCCATGAGGCATCATACCTTCTCTAAACATTCTCATTATTTTTCGTACTTCTTTTGCATCTATATCATCATTGGGTGCAAAATTAAACACAAATTTGAATGTTCTTAGTTTTGGTCCTGAGAATAAAAGTTCCAAATTGGGGTTTATTGCTGTTCCTGTTGATCTAGCAATCATTTGAGCAGGATCAACATTGATCCCTATCTGAGCTAATGTGTTTTTTGCAAGAAGTGACGATAATAATGTGTTTGATCCACCTTGACCTGCATCCTTGAGTTGTGATAAACCGTTCTTCATACCATCAAGTCCAGCACCAAATACTCCAGCTAAATTTTTCTTACCAGCAATTAGTTGAGAGAACTCATTTTGAACTCCTAAAAATGCACCTGCTTCAACAGCATTTACTTTACCTTCACCCCAGTTTACTCCTTGACTTACTGATAATCCATTTGGAATGGGAAGTTTTGCAGATCCTAGAAGTTCTTTTCCTATATTAGAACCTTTTCCTAAACCTTTATTAAAAACATTTGTTGCTGATTCATCATTTACACTAGCTATTTGGGGTTTTTCAAATACTTTAGGTCCACCAAAAGGATCTGTAAATATACGATCCAATGCCCAACCACCCCAGTCTTTACCACGTCCTCTCTTACTTTTGTTTACATAATTCGATTGGGGTGGATTATATTTAAATTTTTCAATAAACATATAATCTTGATCCAGATGCATTTCTGGAGATTTTGGATATGTGTAATGTCCTATAGAAGTTGGTGATCTCTTTTTTTCTTTAGGTTGAATATCATCATTTTTATTATCATCTTCTACAGTATTATCTACATTTTCTCCTGTATTTGGAAATGTACTGCCTATATGAGATTCAAATCCTCTTGATTTATTATACATGCCAGATTCACGTAAGGCATCTTCATAAACACTACTGTTTAGAACTATTTGATTACCTGCTTTTGTGGATATAGCATCCATAGTGTTTAAAAAAGAAGTTTGTCTTGCACCACTTTCATCTGCAAGAACTGCTTTTCCGAACTCACTATTAGGATCTATTGGTAATTTTTTAGTCCTACCTTCAGCAGGATTGATAAAGAATATATCCTTTGTTTTAGCAAAATTGCCATTTTGTATGTCTAAGTCTAGTGTTTCTAGTACTTGTTTCCCATTGATATTATAACGGAAAGTCTTAGACATCTGACCATTATCAAGTATGGATAGTTTATTACTCATTTCCAGACCTTTGTGTTACTGATAGCTATTTCAACACTACCGAGGTCTCTTATGAATTCCTCGACACCTAAATTTAGAGCTGTTTCCCATTCTTCCATAGATATGTCCAAAAATAGTGTATCTACATAGGATTTTAGGTATTTATGGTATCCCCTAGGAAGGTCTGCTGGATTTGCTGATTCGTCCAACCATTCTAGTATAGTTTCTCTGTCATCAGGTGCATAATAGTGTAAATTTACACCCCAAAACTTATTACCTTCAACTGCTACAATATAGCATAATGGGTTTCTATCGTAGAATCTTAGTTTTTCAGCAGTTTTTGCTCCATACTGAAATAACATAAGATGTCCAGGTATAGGAGAACCTTCAGTCTTTGATTTTGGAAATAAGTTTCTATACTCCAAGTTCTTTCTCCGTTAGTATTTGAAATTCCCATCTTCTGTCTTTACAGAAGTCTTCTGCTGCTTCCCATTTTGCATGGTTTACTGCATATTTCATCACTTCAGTAACATACTTCTTAGTTCTTGTTTTTTGTATTTTTGGTTCTCTTACTTCTTTAGCAGGTTTGACTTCAATTACCTTTTCAAGTATTTTTCCTCTTGCATCTTTGTACTTGACATAAAAATCTGGAAAATATCTATGCGATTTATTATCAACTGGTGATTTATATGGTATTATTATTTCTTCTGATGACCATGTTATGATATCTTTGCTCTTGTCGCAATAATTCATAAATTTTAGTTCCCAAAGTGATCTGTAAACAATATCACTTGGGTTGCCCTTGTATTTTTTACGGTTTTTTGGTCTAAACTTGCCTTTATATGACATACATAGTATGTAGCGTACTGTATTTAGATGGCAAATAGACCAAATGTCTTTGCAGAGGGAAGACATATACTGCCAACTCAAGATTTATATATTACCAGAGATAAGTTTGGTAGTAATGTTCCAGCGTATAATAATATTTACGATGTATGGATAGACTTTGCTGGTAAAGGATTGACGAGATTTATAAATCAACATACTTTTTATGATAGGGGTGGTAGAGGTCCAAGTCCAGGAAGTGCGTTAGCATTATTTTGTTCTGAGGCAGTTTTACCAGGATCTACCATTGAAACTGCTGAAGTACGTGGTTTGAGGCAAGGTGTTGTTCAGAATTATGCGACATATAGGTCATATCCTGATATAACCTTGACATGGTACTCTCAACAGGACTATTATACTAATGATGTCTTTAATGCTTGGATGGAATATATTTCTCCAACTAGATTAGCAGATAGTCGTTACGGAGATTCTACTAGAACTAGAAGGAACGACAAAGCATCCTTTAGGAGATTGAAGTACCCCGAATTTTACAAATGTAATATGCAGATTACTTCATTTAGTAAAAATTTGCTTGAGAAAGAAACTAGATTGGAAGAAAAAGGTTCTCCTCAATTTCCAAGTAGTATTACATATTTTGTAGAGAATCTTTTTCCTACTAATATAGTTGCATCACCATTAGCATATGGAAAGACTGAGTTGGTAAAAACATCTGTAACCTTCAAATATGAGTACTATTATATTGATCGTACTTCTAGAGCTGGTGAAACATTCAAAGTATCTGATTCTGGTAACAATCGAAGAACAGATTCTATGAACGATGCAAGAGCATCTCAAGGAACAGATAATGCTGGTAGAGATTTTGACGATCCACAGTTTAATTTATCTGGAAATGATGGGTTTACAATGTATTAAAACCCTATAAATAAAGCCACTGAAGTGAATTATTATGCCATTACCAAAGGTCGTAGCACCTACGTTTGAACTAAAACTAATTTCTACACCAAAAACAATCAAATACAGACCATTCCTTGTAAAAGAGGAAAAGGCATTGTTGATTGCTATGGAGAGTGGAAATGAAAAAGATATTACTGCTACAATTAAAGAGGTACTCAAATCCTGTGTACTGACTCGTGGTGTGAAGGTGGATGATCTGCCAAGTTTTGAACTAGAATATTTGTTTTTGAATATTAGAGGAAAATCTGTAGGTGAGAGTGTTGAATTATTAGCAACATGTATTGATGATAATGAAACAAAGGTTCCTTTGAGTATCAAAATGTCGGACATCAAACTACATGTCCCTGACGAGCATAACGATACTATTGATCTTGGAGGTGGTATTTCTATCAAAATGAAATATCCATCAATGCAAGCATTTTTAGACACTAATTTCAATGTTAGTCAGACTAAAGATGATGAAAGAATTGATAAGGCATTCAAAGCAGTTGCTGATTCTGTTGATACTATTTTTACAGCAGACGAGGCATGGTCTTCAAGTGATTGTACTAAAAAAGAATTAGTATCTTTTATTGAACAGTTGAGTTCTGCACAGTTTCAAAAGATTGAAGAATTTTTTGCTACTATGCCAAAGTTACAGTATAAAACAAATGTAAAAAATCCTAATACAGATGTTGAGACTGAAGTACTAATTGAGGGATTATCAAATTTTTTCGCATAATGCTATATCATACCAGCATTGATGCAATGCTAGAGGCAAATTTTGCCCTGATGCAGCATCATAACTGGAGTTTGAGTGATATTGAATCTATGATCCCTTGGGAAAGGGAAACTTACGTGAACTACCTTATCAATTTTCTAGAAAAACAAAAACTAGAAAGGAAAAACGCAGAAGCAGCAAATGCAAACTCCTGGTAGACGAGTAGAACCACAAACATCCATGCTTCCATTGGAACGTAGGATGGATAGTCTTGAGAGGAGATTTATAAATTTTTCAAATGCACAGCAACCAGATGAAGATACTTCTGTAAGAGGTTTGGGTAGAATTGTTCTAGAAATGGAACAGATGCAAAATAATATGGAGGCAATGCAGAAGGAGATACAAAGAGATATAAGGGAAAGAGCAAAATATTTCAAAGAAGAACAAAAATTACTGAAGAAAGATTTAAAGAATACTGAAGATTTCAAAACTGCAGCTTTATTTGATCTACGTAAGATAATAGGACTTTTTGGGTTTGCTGTAGCAGCAAATGAATTATCTCAAGGTGATATTGGAGGTGCTATACAAGGTGTAGGACTCGGTATAGGCTCATTTTTACCAGAAATTGCCACTGGTGTTGTTGGAATATTAGCTGCCAAAGGTCTCATTGGTGGTGGTATGATGGGTGGTAGTATGATGGGTGGTGGTATGGCTGCTGGTGGACTTGGATTGTTGGGAGGTAAAGGTAAAGGTATACTAGCACTAGCAGCTTTAGGTGGGTTATTGTTAGCTGGTGGTGCTCTTGGTGGTGGAGGAAATACAAGTAGAAGGCAAGTGGGTAATAAGATGGATGCTTTTGAGGGTAATAATGTAATAGATCGATCTGATACTATAAGATTCAGAGAGCAACTTGGTAGATTTGATGGTATTATTACTGATGTAGGTACACCCACATCTCAAAATCAGAGTGCAAGTGTATCAGAACAGGGAATGAATCTGATGAGTCAAGGAAAAGTGGGTAATATGCCTGATATAGAGACTGAGAAACAAGAAACACCTAAACAAATTTCACCTGAACAAGAGCAAGAACCAGCACCAAGCACTGAATTAACAGATGCACAAATAGAAGCAATAATAGAAGCAAATGGTGGAAGAGATAATATAATGCCAGCAGCAATGTCTCCAATATCTGAGGAAGAACTTATTGAGGCACGTTCAACAATAATTCCACCTGATAGGATAGTAAATGAAAACAATATTAGTGAGAATGTTATAGAAAATTTATCTTGGAGTCCAGCACCCAAACAACCAGTAGTGGAGATGGATACTGACAGTAAAGATTTCAATATTCTTACTGCTATTTCTGCTTTAGAAGCAGGAGATGATCAAGCAAGAGCAGATGTAGCACAATCAATTTATAATAGAGTTGCTGATACTGGTGATTATGGTGATACAGTTTCTGAAGTTATTACTAGAGATAATCAATACCAACCAGCATTTGAGGATCCTACCTCTTCTGATTTCCAACCTACTGCTAAAATATGGAAGGACATCACAGATAAGCAGTCTGCTATAGCAGCAATGTTATCTTACTATGAGAAGAGAGGTCAAGTTAAAACTAAAGCAGAGATGCTATCGTTGTTTGAGCAAACTGCAGCTGCATTGAAAAATAAAGATTTGCAAATTGAAGCAAGAAAGCATGTTGGTGGTAGAACAGAATTTCTTGGTGGTCAAGTGTCAGGTGATGATGTTGTTGATAGAGGTGGAATAGAAGATAATGCTTTCTTTGCTGAGTATGGATCTGGAACTCAGTTGGATAGAGGTGCTCAACCAATACCAGCAGAGCTAATAGCACCAGAAAAACCTTCTTTTTGGGATATGTTGAATCCTTTCAAAGGAGCAAATGAATTACAGTCAACACTCCCTGCTATGCCTAGAGATAGGGAAGTACCTTCTAGTATGATTGCTCAACCTATCATTGCTAATATTCCTGGTAAGGTTACATCTATGCCACCTCCTTCTACAGGTGAAGATGAGTTTGGTGGTGAACAGTATGCCACAATAAGCACACGTTTTCAGGGGTCTATTGATAAACTTGATTCTGCATATGCACTAAACAGTTACGCTGCGTTATCATAATATGACTGAACGATTATACAACATATCAAAAGATCAAAATGAAACCTCAAATGGTTTGTTGAATGATATTAGAAAAAGATCTTCTTTGAATAGAATGTATGAGAAGCAATCTCTTGCATTGAAAAAGAAGTTAGTAGAAGAAAGAAAGAAAGCATATGATGCTGCATCAAGAAAAGAAGGTGAGGGAAAGGGTGGTTTAGGTTTTCTAAGAGATCTATTTCTTCTAAAATTTCTACGTGGTCGTGGTGGTGGTGGATTTGGTAGAGGTGGTGGTGCTAGACCACCTGTAGGTCCAACTGGAGGTGGTCTTGGTATAACACCAAGAATAACACCTAAGAATAATATTGTACCTTTCAATAAACCAAGGATAGGTGCTCCACGAGTAGGTGCGTTAGCAATATTAGGAACTGGAATAGATTTTACGAGTAGACTAGGAGGTGGACAGAATATACTACAGGCAGGTCTTGGTGCTGGTGGTGGATTAGCAGGTGCATTAGCAGGTGCAAAATATGGTGCTATTGCTGGTTCTTTTGCTGGACCTGTTGGTACTCTTATTGGTGGTGTTGGTGGTAGTGTTATAGGTGGACTTGCTGGTGGTAGCATAGCTGATTTATTATCAGGTGCTGATCGTAGAAGAGGTGAAGAGTTAGAACGTGTAACATTGATGTCTAGGAAGACAGAATTTTCAAAGGCTTCAGATGATTTTGATGTAGTGTTAGATAAGTTTGAGGGTGATACTGCACCCATGCTGAAGTCAATGAAGAGTGGAACAGAAGAAGCACCGTCTACTGGTGTTGGACTCCCTACACCTCCAGATAAACCAAAATTCTGGACTGCTGGTAGAATTTTCGATACTGTTTTGTTTGCTGGAGAATTACTTCTATTTGCAGCAGCAGTTCTTTCACCTTTTGAAGGTGTAGCTGGAGATATTGGTGCAGGTGCTCTTTTAACACGTAGACTTGCTAAAATTTTTGGCAAGAATGCCATCAAGAATTTTAGTCGTAAAGGATTCTCTGTACCCAGATCTGTAATGTTGCGTCGTGGAATTAGTTCAACACCTGGAGTAACAGTGGGTTCTGGAAAGGTTATAAAAAATATTTCAAATAAAAGTATAACGGAAAGAATAAGCAGAGCAGTTGAAGGTGGTAATTTCCCTAAACAATCTAGAGTAGGTATTATAAAAAGGCAGGGTGCTAATGAATTATTGATGACAAGAATTGATAATATACTGGCAGGTATAAGAAGAAAGAGTGTATTATTTCCTGAGAGAATAACTGGATTCAACAATCAAGGTGTTCTTAGACAGTTTACAAGAGGTCCACTAAGAACAAATGTAGTAAAACCTCGACAAGATCGTTACTCTTACTTGAAGAATCTCTTTAAAGGTATAAAAGAATCTGGATCTTTAGACCCCAAAGTTGTCAATCAAAATTTTGCCGATTATATTAAAAAAGTAAATATCAATCCTCAAGTATTGAGAAAAAGTCTAAAAAATAATCCAAATTTGAGTGTTCTCGAAGCAATACAAAAGCAACTAAGAAGAGAAGGTAGTAAATTTCAAAAAACAAAACGATTTGGTTCTGTAGATCCTACAGGTACTGCTAAAAATATGAATGTTCCACCTGAAGTATTCAAGCAAGAAGGTGGTAGAGTTGAGGCAGGTAAACCATATATCGTTGGTGAGATAGGTAAAGAATTGTTTGTGCCTGATGCTAGTGGTGAGATCATTCCTAATGAGGACTTACCAAGTTCAAATCTATTGGTTATAAACAGAGAACCTGAAACTGTTATAGTACCACAGATAATAGATACGTCTTCAGACACACCAATTGCATCTAATACTGTCAATCCATATGATGTTGTCGCTAAATATGCTCAGATGACTGGGTTGTTTACAGTATAATGGCAAACAAAGGTTTATGGTCAAGAGGTCATAAGATAAAGCAATTTGATATCATCCCTGAGGGTGGTGGTGAACCAATAGGTTTAATGGGACAACTTGGTGGAATAAAATATTACGAGGATATAATAGATTCTAGTATTCATTTACAGGTAGTAATAACTGATACCTATGGTTTTTTAGCTGCTATTCCAATTAGGAGTGGCATGACTGTGCATTTAGAAATTGAACATCCTAGTGTACAAGAACAGAATTTTATATGGAATGAATCTTCAGTACCATTGATTATAACAAATATTTCTGATAATGTTTCAGATCAAAAGAGAGAAGTTTATGTGTTGACTTTAGAGACTAAACATGCAGTTTCTAATCATACCCTAAGAGTTTGGGAAAAATATGGAGGAAAGATATCAAATACTGTAGAGAAAATATTGACTAAAAAAATGGAGATCCCAGAGGATAGGATTGACATCGATGAAACTAGAAATAATTGTGATTTTACTGGTAATTATAAAAGACCTCTTTTTATGATTACTTCACTCTGTCCTAAAGCAATTAGTCCTAATTCTGGATTTTTGAGAACAACCAAGGGAAGTGCTGGATATCTATTCTATGAGGATCAAGATGGATACCACTTTAAGAGTATAGATAAAATTATGGATATGGAGAATGTAAATATTGAACCATGGCAAATATATTCCGCATATACTGGAAAGTATCTTTTAGAAGATAATAACTTATCACTTACTGCATCACCTGTCTGGACTGAAAGTCATGATATCCTAAAGAAATTGAGGTCAGGGGCATACAAGACAGCAAACTACTATTATAATATAATCACAAGAGAACCAGTTTTTTCTGAGTATTCTGCTAAAGAAAGTCTAAAAGACTTGAAAACAGCAAATGAAGATGTATTGATTCCTGAAAGTGTATCTGAAAAGTATTCTAGAATAACATTTGGAACACTTGACAATGCCACCATGACTCCTAACTGGAGAGGTAAAAAAAGGGAAACTCCACAAGATCAAGCAGTCTATCAATCACAAGCTTCTGCTAGGTATTCTGCATTATTTTCTCAATTATGTGAAATTACAGTACCTATGAATTTGAATTTGAGAGTTGGTCAAGTTATAGAACTTGAAAAACCTAGACTAAATATTGAAAAACCAACTCAAAAAGGAAAAGATTCTAATGCTGGAAAATACATGATTGTTAGATTGGCTCATGACTTTGGGTCTGCAAGTGGAGATTACACTGGTATTTCTATGGTTCGAGATTCTTACTTACCTTACGAAGGACGCTAACATGACAACTAAAGTTCCAGAACATGACCTAAACCATGAGGTTTATATTGATCCCAAAGATCATAAGGAGCATGTCAATCATGGCATGATTGAATATACTGAAAAGGATTTGGAAATGCACAATGATGCATTCCATGATCACACAG
>MDSV01209401.1_pt1 | contig 11828 bp, 9 predicted proteins | sample 810851 | NCBI WGS metagenome assembly MDSV01 (sample SAMN05326640, study PRJNA326480) | marine metagenome | isolation source: seawater | place: Atlantic Ocean: North East | collected 2012 | reverse complement strand
CCAGCATTTAAATAAATTTTGTCAAAATTATTTTTACTAAAATTTGTAATTATAGTATTTTTTTCAAAATTTATTTTTCTTACATTTTCATTAATTAAAGTTGTAGTTTTATCCAAATCTAAGCTAGAGGTTTTAAAAAATCTATGCTTTAAGCAACCTATAAAACAATGGCAATCTCTATGTTTTTTATCTTCAGAAATTGCTAAAATAGTATCTTTTTCAACTATTTCTTTAGAATTTTCTATTAAATTTTCACCAATTTTTTCAACGTAACTGTTACATCTAATATTTTCTTGGTTTGCATACACATTAACTTGTGAGTTGTTGTGAGTTATTTGTGTTATTGGAATATTTTTTGAAATTTTAGAATAATATTTATCTAAATCATTAATTTTTAAACACATATTTAGAGTTTTTTTATCAAACTTTTGCAAAACACCTCCCCAAAAATTGAGTAAACCACCACCTATTTGATTATCATAGATTTTAATGTTGCCTGAATCAATAGAGTTTAAATTATTACCAAAATATGTTTTAGAATTTGTAATACTAAAGCCTAATTTATTTTTTAAAAATTTATAATTTTTTTTTAAATTTTCGCTATTCCACTCATTGATAGAAAGTTTTTTTTCTAATGGATTTTGGTCGTAAATATATATTTTTTTAAATCCTTTTTCCTTTAGGCCTAAATATGTTCCAAAGCCAGAAGCTCCAAAACCTACAATAGCAATTTTATCTTTTATATTAGTCATCTCTATTAATATAATGATATAAATTAATTATATTTAGAAAAAAAGATTGTGTAATTTGATATAGAAAAATTATATTTGGGTAATTATATTTTAATATTGAATTATATTTCATCAAATATTTAAAATAGCTATTTTAATTTATTAATTCTATCAATTATAAATAGCAGTATAATTAGCAAAAAATTGAAATTGAATAGCAAAACAGTTTTATCTGTTAAATTTTGAGAGTTGATATCTTGTATCAAAAAGAAAATAAATGCAACTAACAAAGGTAAGATTAAAGGTATTAATATTTTAAAAGGTTTATAATAAAACAGTAACGAAAATATAGTATAAAGAAATTTAAAAAAATCTTTAAATTTAAGTTTTGATTGGCCAGTCCTTTCTTCATATTTAATTTGGTGAAATTTAATATCATAATTTTCATTCAAAAAAGTAATAGTCATTGAGGTAGTTAAAGAAAATCTATTCGACATCATATGGCTATGTTTTAGGAATTTTTCCTTATTAAACACTCTTAATCCAGAATTATAATCAACAATTTTTTCATTAAAGCAAAAATTTGTTATCGAATTTATTATATTCTTGCCTATTATCTTTAATTTGGATGTATTTGTGATGTTAATTTTTCTCTCTCCTGAAATTAAATCATATTTTAGCTTATGATTATGAATAAATTGTTTTGCTATATTATTTAAATCTTCAATTTTGTAAGTCCTATCTAAATCAATAATTGCAATTGAGTCATTAGTTGATTTGTTAATTCCTTTTTTGATTGAAAAACCATAACCTCTATTTTTCAAGTTAGTAATCAATATAAAACTAATATTGAGTAATTTTGTTTTTGAAATATTGATGTTTGTTTCAAGAAGATTATATGATTGGTCTGTTGAACAATCATCAACAAAAATTATTTCGTTTACTAAATTAAAATCACAATTTTTTAATTCATTAAAAAAATTTTCTATTTCACTTGACTCATTAAAAACAGGGATAACTAAACTTATTTTTGAATTCACCACAAATCTATAACAGTAGATATGACATAAATCTATATCCAATTGATAATTGTTTTTTAAAAAAAGTATTAAAGTTTAGTTGCTTTAAACAATTTTTTTTCTTTTTTTTTTAGAAAAAAAGAAAATATTATGAAAATAAATATCAAAAGTATGAAATCTGTATAGATTAAATATCTAGGTTGGACTCGTCCAAATAAATAAACAACTGAATGATTAGCAAGTGCAAAAGTTGATAAAAATATAATCAGTAATGAAAAATTAGATTTATTTTTAAAAAATTCAATTAAGCTAGCCAGAAGCATAAAAAAAGGAATGAAAACAAATAGCCACGTGGAATCGTAGAATTTTTTAAATATATGTTTGAAATATTTATCAAAATTTGATGATATTAAAGTAATTGAAATATTTCTTTTTAACTCTGTAACAGTAGTATTTTCTTTAACAGCTAAATCATCTAGTAAAATTTCAGAGAAATCTCTTATATTTTTAAGACTTAAGCTAAAATGACCCCTACTATTGTAGTGTGCTGATAAAGATTTTCTATCATTCATTTCTTTAAATATTACAGAAAGTGTTTTTTGGAAATTTTGATTTTTAAATAAATCAACATCTTTTTCTGATGAAATATATATTGCATCAATATAGGTAAAAAAAAATATTCCCTTATCACTATTTAAAAAATTTTTATTTTCAAAAGTATCTTCTTTTATAAATTTATTTAAATTTATAAAAGAATTATGAAATATAAAAATAGAAAGAAAGCTAATTAATAATAAAGAAAAAGGTTTTTTAGATCTATAGAGAATAAAAATACCCACATAAAGTAATAGAATAACCAAATATAGAAATATAAATTGATTTCTTGTTAAAAGTAATGCTATGACAAAAAATGAGCTCCAAAATAAATTTTGATTATTAAAGTTATAAATTAATCTAGTCACAAAACTCACAAATAAAAGTGAAAAACAGTAACTTATGGGTTCTGTTAATAAATTATTGTAAAATTGTAAAATTGGTAAAAATAGAAAAAATGAAACGATACTTTTTGAAATTTTGTTTAAATTAAAATAAATTTCAACAGTTTTTGTAAAAAAAATTATACTAAAACCAATTAAAAGAGTTTGAAGAAAAACTACTGAATTTAAACTTCCAAATATGAATTGCATTAATGAAATTATTGATGAGTATAGTGGCGGATCATGCAAGCTTGCATTTAAAAAACGATTTGAATCCGGATACAAGACTGGATCAGAAGAATTTGTAAGTATCATTAAAACTCCGAATAAAATCAAAATTTCGATTATATTTTTTTTTATTATTGTCATATCGTTTTATTTATACTTAATTAAATAACTTTTATTGTATTTCTTTTAAATGCCATTTTATGGTTAGAATTTTAATATTATCCAAAGCCTAACAATAGCACAAGAATGATTTATTACCTTATTTCATGTAATATTTAAAATTGTTTAGATAATTTTTACTAAAAGTTTAAATTTATATAAAATTGTTAATTTTGAAATATTTTTTAAATAGTTAATTTACATTTAGATAGTAATTTTTTTTACATGTTTTTGGTCATATTTACTTTGCCCATTATTAAATAAGCTAAAATATTTATTATTATTTAGTTTTTAAATATTAATTAAAATAATTTATATAAAACTTGCTATATATGCTTATTATCTGAAAATATAAATTTGTAATGTTGTTATTGAAATATATCCACTAATGTTTAATAGAATTTTATTTGTGATTTGGTTTATTTTACGTCCCAAATATTATCAACATTTTTTAGCTTTAATTATTCGTAAATTTTTAGTTGATTATGATACAGCTAAAAATAAAAAAAAAGCTTACGAATGGGCTGCTGCAAATGCAGTAACTTATAGTGATGCTTTAAAAAAACTTGGTTTAAAAGGTGATATATCAGGATTGGATAATGACACCATTGTAGAAGGGCATAAGCTTCAAGCCAAATCAATCAATAAAATGGGTGGTGCTAGTCACATTCATTTAATTTATGATTGCGTAAGATTGATTAAAGCAGAAAAAGTAATTGAAACAGGTGTCGCTTATGGATGGTCTAGTCTGGCAATACTAAAGGCCTTAGTCACTAATAACAATGGAAAACTTTTTAGCGTAGATATGCCATATCCTACAAAAAAAAATGAAAATGATGTGGGTATAGTAGTACCAAAATATTTGAGAAAAAATTGGATACTAATTAGAAAGCCTGATAGACCAGGTATTATTAACGCATTAAATAAAGCTGGAGGACAAGTGGATCTTTGCCATTATGATTCTGATAAATCTTGGTGGGGTCGTCATTATGCTTATATTATTTTGTGGAAATCACTAAAATCCAAAGGATTATTTATCTCTGATGATATCCAAGATAATCTTTATTTTTCTGAATTTGTAAAAAATAGATCATCAAAATTTGCTGTTGTTGAGTATGAAGGAAAATTTATCGGATTAATTCGTAAGCCATAAAATGTTCAAATCAGAAATTAAAGATTATAATTTAGATATATTTGTTCCAACTTTGACGTCTGATCTACTTGGTTTTTGTTCAATTGCATTTGTATCACTTATAGTTGTGTTTGTAGCTATAAAAAGGCCAGAAATTTCTAAAATTATTTTTGTAGCCTTAATAGCACGAATTTTAGTAATGTTATTTGGCCATTATTTTGTCCATTTGCCTGACACCACTAATGATGCATTAGGATTTGAATGGGGAGCATGGAATTGGGCTCAAGATGGGTTTATTAATGTTCTTAAAAATTATCCTGGTATTAATAGTTTTTTTTATAGTTGGGTTATTGCAATTCCATATTCTTTATTTGGCAGAAGTATTTTAATGATGCAGTCAATAGGCTTGTTATTTGGTATTGGATCAGTCTTTTTAGGTTGGTTGCTTGCAAAAAAATTATGGGATGATCGTATAGCAAATAAAGTTGGATGGATATTAGCTTTATTTCCGTCATTGGTACTTTACTCAATTACTCCATTGAGAGAGGTTTATAGTAGTTTTTTTATATTAGTGGCAATAATTGGTATGGTTAATTGGACTAAAACAGATAGCTTGAAATCTATCATTTTAGCAATGATAGGATTTATAGGAGCTGGTTTTTTTCATGGAGCTTTAACACTTGGTGGTGTCGTATTTTTAGTCATTGTCTCAATAAGAAGTTTTAAAGAAATACTTAAATCAATTGTAATAGGACGTATTTCTAGAAGAAATATAATAATTGCTGTTTTGAGTTTATCTATTTTTGGAATTTATTTTTCAAATAATCTAAAGTTAGAGTACCTTGGAACCTTTGAGTCTTTAAAATTGAAAAAAATACAAAATACAATACTTGTAAGAATGAAGGGAAATGCCACTTATGCAAAGTGGACAAAAATCAACTCAGAAATTGAAATAATTTATAAACTTCCAGCCAGGGCTGCATATTTTCTTTTTTCCCCTTTTCCATGGGATGCTAAAAAACCATTTCATTGGATTGGAGTCGTTGATGGTTTTTTATACATGATTCTAGTATATTTAATATTTCTAAATCGAAAAACTATTTGGAGAGATCCTGCTTTAAGAATAATCTTAATAATTTTAGTTTTCTATATTTTGATGTTTGGAGTTGGAGTAAGTAATTTTGGTGCTGGAGCAAGACATCGATCTAAATTTGTTTTAGAGCTAATTTTACTAGCAGCACCATTAATTCCTATATTCAATTTTAAAAAAAAGGTTGGATTTAAATTTTAAGTAATTAATAAAGACGAAAATAATAAAATGAAGATTGCACATATAATTACTGGACTAGGAGATGGAGGAGCAGAGCATGCATTATTCAAAATATGTAAACATGATGTTGTAAATAAGCATTTTGTCATCTCTCTTAGAGGCCCTGGAAAATATTTTTCATTATTGAATAATCTTGGAATAAAAGTTTATTGTTTAAATCTTAATTTTTTTTTTATCTTTAAATTTTTTTTTCTTGTAAAACTTCTTAGATCTTTAAAACCTGAAGTAGTACAAACTTGGCTTGTTCATGCTGATTTTATTGGAGGTATCGCAGCAAGATTTGCTGGTATTAAAAATATTCTTTGGAATATTCGTTATTCTAATATTGAAATTGGTAAAGCTAAATTTACCACTATTCTGATTATAAAATTATTATCAATATTGTCTTATATAATACCCAAATCCATTATAACGGTTTCAAGAAAAGCTAAAAAAATTTATGAAAAAAAAGGATATAATGGAAAAATAATAAAATTTATACCAAATGGATATGATTTATCTATTTTAAAAATAAATAAATCCCAAAGTATAAATTTTAAAAAAAAAATTAAATTTAAAAAACAAATACCACTAATAGGAAATGTTGCACGTTATGATCTTCAAAAAGATCATTTAAATTTACTTAATGCACTTTCATTGCTTCGATTAAGAAATGTAAAATTTTTTTGTATTTTAGTGGGTTTTAATATTGATCAAAATAATATTAATTTGATATCAAATATTAAAAAATTAAAGTTATCAAATCATACAAAATTATTAGGTCAAAATAAAAATATATCAGAAGTTATGAATGGAATAGATTTACATGTGTTAAGTAGTGCATATGGCGAAGGTTTTCCAAATGTTATTGCAGAGTCGATGGCATGTGGTACTCCATCTGTTGTTACAAATGTTGGTGACTCAGCTTATGTTGTTGGTAAAACAGGGTGGGTTGTTCCACCGAAGGATCCAAAAAAATTAGCTACAGTTATTGAGAAAGCTCTATATGAAAAAGGTACTGCGAAATGGAATAAAAGGTGCAATAAAGCAAGATTAAGAATAAAAGAAAATTTTAGTATAAGCAGAATGATAGGATTATATAATGAGGCATGGTTTAAAGTTTATAACAAAAATTAATTAACAGTTTTTTAATAAAATATAAATTATTAAATAGAATAATTAAGAAAAAAAATATGGGAAATATAGTTGTTACTGGTTCAGCTGGTTTTATTGGATTTTCATTATGTTTAAAGCTTTTAGAAAGAGGTGACATTATAATAGGTATAGATAATCATAATGATTACTACGATCCTAAGCTTAAAGAAGCTAGACTTGAAATATTAATAAAATATAAAAATTATAAGCACTTTAAATTTGATCTTATTGATCAAAAAAATTTAGAAGATACTTTTAAAAACCATAAACCACAAAAAGTTGTAAATTTAGCTGCACAAGCAGGCGTTCGCTATTCTATTGAAAATCCTCATGCCTATATTAGTAGTAATATTGTTGGGTTTGCTAATATTTTAGAAAAATGTCGTCATTATAAAATTGAACATTTAGTTTATGCAAGCACTTCAAGTGTTTATGGAGCTAATACTAAAATGCCATTTTCAGAGCATGATAGTGCTAATCATCCCTTATCTCTTTATGCGGCTTCTAAAAAATCTAATGAGCTAATGGCACACACTTATAGTTATCTTTATAATTTACCAACAACAGGCCTTAGGTTTTTTACTGTGTATGGACCCTGGGGCAGACCTGATATGGCTCTATTTAAATTTACTAAAGCAATTCTAAATAACGAGCCAATTGATTTATTTAATTATGGTAAACACTCTAGAGATTTTACCTATGTAGATGATATCGTAGAAGGAGTTATTAAAACACTAGATAAACCAGCTACACCTAACGTTGATTGGAATAGTAATTATCCAGATCCTGCAAACAGTAAAGCACCATGGAGCATTTATAATATAGGAAATAACAAACCAGTACAACTTATGGATTATGTTGATGCATTAGAAAAAGCATTAGGCAAAAAAGCAAATATAAATTTTTTACCATTGCAGCCTGGAGATGTTCCGGACACATTCGCAAATGTAAATAATTTAAAAGAAAGATTTAATTATAAACCCTCAACATCAGTTATTGATGGAGTATGTAATTTTGTTAAATGGTATAAAGATTATTATCAAAAATGATAAAAAAAAAAGAAGATCTAACATTGGCAATTATTGGATTGGGGTATGTAGGTTTACCGCTTGCTATAGAATTTTCAAAATTAAGATCAATAATTGGATTTGATATAAATAAAAACAGAATAAATGAATTAAAATTTGGGATAGATAAAAACTTAGAGTTTAACAAAGAGCTAAAAAATTTAAAAAACTTAAAATTTACCGATGCAATTGATGACATTAAAAATGCAAATTGTTATATAGTTACTGTACCAACTCCAGTTGATGAATATAAAAAACCAAATTTATTACCACTTTTAGATGCAACAAAAATGATAGCTCAAACTCTTAAAAAAGATGACTTAGTTATTTATGAGTCAACGGTATATCCAGGTTGTATTGAGGATGAATGTGTGCCTGTATTGGAAAAGTATTCAAACCTAAATTACAATAAAGATTTTTTCTGTGGATATAGCCCTGAAAGGATTAATCCTGGAGATAAAATACATACTATTTCTAACATTAAAAAAATTACTTCAGGCTCAACACCAGAAATTACTAATTTGGTCGATGATTTATACAATGAAATTATAACTGCAGGCACTCATATGGCTCCAAGTATAAAAGTTGCAGAAGCTGCAAAAATAATTGAAAATACACAACGTGATTTAAATATTGCATTAATTAATGAGTTATCCATAATTTTTAATAAATTAAATATTGACACAAAAGAAGTTTTAGATGCTGCTGAGAGTAAATGGAATTTTTTAAAATTTAAACCAGGTCTAGTTGGTGGTCACTGTATTGGTGTAGATCCTTATTATCTTACTCACAAGGCAGAAAGTATAGGATATCAACCAAATATTATTTTAGCAGGCAGAGAAATTAATGACAATATGGGAAACCATGTAGCTGAAGTTTTTATAAAAGAAATGAAAAAAAAAAAGATTCAAATCAAAGGATCTAAAGTTTTGATTATGGGTCTTACTTTTAAAGAGAATTGTGCAGATATTCGAAATTCAGGAGTTAAAACTGTAATAGATGCATTAAAGAAGTATGATTGTAATTTAAATCTTTATGATCCATGGGTAAATAATGATGAAATAGAGAAATTATACGGTTTTTCTACAGAATCGACATTAAATCATAATACTTATGATGGGATTATAATAGCGGTGGGACATGAAAAGTTTAAAGAAATGGGAGAAACTGTAATTTTAAATTTATGTAAAAAAAATCACATTGTTTATGATTTAAAATACTTGTTTTCTAAAGATAAATTTAGTTTGAGATTATAAATTTTATTAATCAAATTTGAAAAAATAATGAGAATTGTTATTTTAGGCTACACAGGAACAATTGGTAAAAGTATATTGGAATTTCTAGCTAAAGACACTACTCTACATTTAGTTTGTGTTGGAAGAAATATTATAAACAAACATTGTTCTAATACTAGAATTAAATATTTCAAATGGGACTTTAGATCATTTAAACAATCAAATTTATTATTTCTAAAAAAAGCTAACATAGTTATTAATTGTGTTGGTAAAAATGATGGAGATTTATATAATTTAAAAGACGTTAATGTTACTTTTGTAAAAAAATTACTTCAATATATAAATAATTATAATTTTAATCTTAGACTTGTACATTTAAGTAGTGTTGCAGTTTATGAAACAACTAAAAACTATTTTGGAAATTATAAACTTATCTCTGAAAACAGCCAAACTATGACTAATAATTTTTATTCAAAAAGCAAACTCGAAGGAGATTTGTTAATTCAAAATAACATTAAAAGAAATTTTAATAATAATTTTTCGTTTACAATTTTAAGAATCTCAAATGTTTTTGGAGGATCTAAAAAGTCAAATTTGTATAAATTTATAATGTTTTCATTAAAATTTAGATTTTGGATAAAATATTCTGATGATATTATATTTAATTTTATTAATGTTAAAGACGTTGCTCAAGCAGTAAGGTTAACTATATTAAAATTGAGAGTTTCAAAAAATAAAATATATATCGTTTCAGATGACTGTAAACAAAAAGGAATTTATAAAAATTACGAAAATTTATATAAAAAAAAAATATTTAAAATTAACGTTTCAAAAAATGTAATTAAATTTTTAATTTATTTTTTACCTTTTTCAAAAAAAATATTGAATTTTATCACCTTAATTTCTGCCAGAGTTTCTTATAGCAATAAAAAAATTAAAAATGAATTAAATTTTAAACCAAGATTTTCTTTAAACCAAAAAAAATTTTTAAATGAACAAAAAACTTAAAGTAGTTTTAATTTCAAATACCTCTAGTTTTTTTAGCGCTTTTACACTTAAACATATTGAGAAATTAAGTAAAAAATATAACCTTTTTATATGCTGTAATGATCCAGGTAACTTAAAAAAAATAATTCCAAATAATGTTTCATTAATAAATATAAATTTTAAAAGAAATATTAGTTTTCTAAATGATATTTTATCATTTTTATTAACTTTATTTTTTTTTTTTAAAGAAAGACCACATTTATCAATTTCTTTTACACCCAAGATAGGTTTTATGGTCGCTATTGCCTCATTTATTGCAAGAACTCCAATTCGTATTCATTGGTTTACTGGACAAGTTTGGGCAAATAAAAAAGGTTTTGTTAAAATTTTTCTTAAATTGATAGATAAAATTATTTTTTTTCTTTCTCATAATGTACTTGTCGACAGCATTTCCCAAAAAAGATTTCTAATTCAAGAGAGAGTTATTTCACAAAAAAAATCGACTGTTTTTCATAAAGGGTCTGTAGGTGGGGTAGATATTAAGAAATTTAGATTTGACAAAAAAAAAAGAATTCAATTAAGAAAAAAGTATTCTATTTTAAAAAATACTTTTGTTTTTTTATATTTAGGAAGAATTAATAAAGATAAAGGTATAGAAGAGCTTATTAGAGCTTTTAAGAAAATAAATAAGCAACATGATGTATTATTACTTTTTGTTGGTTCAGTAGAAGAAAAGAGATTTATTAATGAATTTAGAAATCAGAAAAAAATTTTGTATTTTAATTATACTAAAAAACCTCAAGATTGGTTTTCTGTAGCAGATATTTTGTGCTTACCAAGTTACAGAGAAGGATTTGGTACTGTAATAATTGAGGCTGCTGCCTGTGGTATTCCCGCTCTTTGTTCAAATATCTACGGCCTTCAAGACTCAGTAATTAAATATAAAACCGGTTTTTTTCATAAAGTTGGAAGTATAAATGATATAAAAAAAAAAATGTTATATATAATTAACAACAAAAAATTAACTAAAAAATATGGTGCTTTAGCTAGAAAAAGGGTCATAAAAGATTTTGAACAAAGTATATTAACTAAAAAGTTATTAAAATTTTTAAATATACATAATATTAAAAATGAAAACTAAATTGTCAAAAAAAAAAAATATACTAGTTTATGGTGCTGGTGAAGCGGGAAGACAATTAGTCAATTCTTTAGAAAATAATACTGAATTTAAAGTTATAGGATTTTTAGATGATAACAAAAAATTATATAAAAAAGTTTTGTTAGATAAAATAATTTATTCTTCATCTGATTTAAAAAAATTGATTATTACTAAAAGTATTAGTTTGGTTTTTCTTGCAATGCCATCTATCGGTAGAAGTAAAAGAAACCAAATCATTAATAGATTAAATAAATTTAGATTAGTTGTTAAAACTTTACCAAGTATATCAGAGATTATTGATGGTAGAGTAACTATATCAGATATTAAGGATGTAAATATAGATGATTTATTGAACCGTGAACAAGTTGAACCAAATATCACATTATTGAATAAAGATATTAATAAAAAGATAATACTTGTTACAGGTGCAGGAGGCTCTATTGGCTCTGAGCTTTGCCGTCAAATCATAAAACTAAAACCAAAAAAATTATTACTATTAGAATTAAATGAATTTGCCCTTTATAAGATTTATGAAGAATTAATAATTTATGATAAAAATCAAAAAATTATTTCTTTACTTGCTGACTCTCAAGATCAATCAAAATTAGAGATAATTTTTGAAACATTTAAAGTTAATACGGTATATCATACTGCTGCTTATAAACATGTG
>MDSV01127681.1_pt1 | contig 11828 bp, 16 predicted proteins | sample 810851 | NCBI WGS metagenome assembly MDSV01 (sample SAMN05326640, study PRJNA326480) | marine metagenome | isolation source: seawater | place: Atlantic Ocean: North East | collected 2012 | reverse complement strand
TACGGGTTGCCTTATTGCCTTGTCTATAAGGTGGCGTGGCCGACCTATCTGCTGGGACGAGCCTTAATTGATATTGATTTCCTTGGCCTCGCCAACATTCTTGCTGGACGAGAGATTGTCCATGAGTTCATTCAGCATGAGGCAAACGTGGGAAACGTTTCTTCTTTTGTGGAAGCAGTGATGACCGATCCTCAACTCTGGAAGGAGATAGAAGCGGACTTGCAGGAAGTGTCCGCAGGACTTGGAAATGGAGCAGCTGCAGAGGTTGCTGCCGGGGCGGTGGTTGACCTACTGGAACAACGTAACAATGGCGACTGAATACGGTGACGGGCTCCCCGCAGAGCCAGCAAGGCCCAATCCTGTCTGGAAGGTTGCAATGGTCGGGGTTCCGGCGTTTCTCCTGCTTTCAACCGGGTTTGCGCTGTGGATCTGGTGGAAAAAATCTCAGGATGATTCGGTTGATCCGCGGCTTGCGCTGGCCTCTGTTGCGGCGGAAGTCGAGGAGTTGGAGGACAGCGTCTACAAACTCTCCAAGGTCCTCGGGTCTCGGGGCTGGGAGTCCCGGGAAGGACGCAGGAATATGAGACGAGCGCTCGCCCTGATCGAGGGAACTCTGAGCCCTCAGAATTACGGATTTTCGGTCAAACAGGGTGAGGCCCTTTCCTATGAAGGGGATCAGTGGCCTACGGTGTGGGTTGACCTCGTGGGCGGTAAAGCCCCATCGCGCGTGGTGCTGGCTTGCGTTCCCTATGACGGGGGAGATGCGGCCATTGCTGTGGTTCTTGCGGTTGCTCGGGATTTGCGTGATGAGAATTTTGGTCCAACAATTCGCTTCGTGTTTTACCCCTCGGAGCTTTACCAGAAGCACGGTGAGGGGAAGTCGGTGGTTGAGGTTCTCCGCGACGGGGAAAGTCATCTGGCGACTCTGGTCCCGGATGCCCTTGGGGAGAGCAATGCTTCGTGGAGTGGAGCGCGGCTTAAGCCAGTGGCCGATGCCTTTGCGGATCTGGTGCGTAAAAGCGCCGAGGCCCAATGAAGTCGGGGAATCCAGCTGAAAATTGCCTTGATGCGGAGAGAGTCCCCGCGTATTCCTCCCGGCCCGAGGATTGATTAAGGGGCATTAGCTCAGTTGGTAGAGCGCTTCAATGGCATTGAAGAGGTCATCGGTTCGACTCCGTTATGCTCCAGTCCTCACCCAGCTCAGGGAGTTTCGCTTAAAAAAAATCTACTCTCTGGCTGAGCCAGCACAGTCAGCCTTGGGCGATTTTTCTCCAGTATTGAGTTTCTCAAGGGCGCACATTTAAACATTACTCCCCAACCTGAACAATAATGGCTGCCGAGGGACAAAATCTTGCCGTCGCATGTGCAAAGGCCGCTGAGGAAATTCTCGCGGAGGATATCAAGGTTTTGGATCTGAGAGGAGTCTCCTCGCTAACGGATTTCATGGTTGTTTGCTCAGGAAGCTCAATGCCGCATCTCAAGGCGATCCTGCGGGAAGTGGAAGTCAAGGTTCACGGGTGGACCGAGGCTAAGCCGCTCTACACGGAAGGTCGGGTGGATAGTCGCTGGGTGGTCCTTGATTACGTTGATGTCATGGTGCATGTCATGCACCACGAGATGCGGGAGCTTTACGCACTTGAAGATCTGTGGGGTGATGCTGCATCCGTTCCGTGGGAAAGTGAATTCTGCGGAGAGAACTGAGATTACGGCATCGTGGAGATTTAAATTTGAAAACTTGAATCCCCGAGGGGATTGTCCCTTTCGTGCAGATCGAATTGCTCACTACCGGAACGGAGCTGCTCCTTGGAACAACGCAGAATACCCATGGAGCATGGATTGGCCAGCGGCTCCTCCGAGTAGGGCTCAGGGTTTCGAGGCAGATTACAGTGCCTGATGGTGAAGCCGTGGGTCGGGCCATGCGCATAGGGCTTGAGGCCGGAGAAGCGCTCATTGTGACGGGAGGGCTGGGCCCGACCAGTGACGATCTGACCCGCGAGGCGCTTGCGGAGGTGCTCGGACTGGAGATGATCGAAGATGAGGCAGCTATGCGTGCCATTGAGGAGTTTTTTGCGAGGCGTCAGCGTGTGATGGCAGAGGCGAATCGCAAGCAGGCGCAGGCGCCTGTGGGAGCAGATATTCTGGTTAACCCTAATGGCACGGCTCCGGGCCTTTACCTGCCTCCGAGGCTGAGTGGATCATTCAATTGTGCGGTGTTTCTTTTGCCTGGGCCACCCAGAGAACTTTATCCGATGTTTGAGGCAGAGGTCGTTCCCCGATTACAGGCGTTGAGCGGGATTGAGAAGGTGCCGGAGTTTCTGGAGCTCAAGTTCGCTGGTATTGGAGAGAGTGATTTTCACGAGGGTATCGATGACGTGCTGGAAGCAATCCCGGGTCTTGAGCATGGATATTGTGCGAGGCCGGGAGAGGTTGACCTGCGGTTAATGGGATCTGCCGCTTCTATCCGGGAGGCTGGGGAGATTGTCCGGGCTACCTTTGGGGACGAGCTTGTCAGCGACGATGGAGCAAACCTTGAGGACGTGGTGGTAGACCTCCTCGCAAAGCGGGGCAGGACACTTGCGATCGCGGAAAGTTGCACCGGAGGCCTCATTGCATCGCGAATCACTGATGTAGCAGGCTCCTCGGAAGTGTTCCGGTATGGATTCGTGACCTATGCCAATGAAGCCAAGCAGGAGCTTGTGGGAGTGAGTCAGGATGCCCTGCGGAGCCATGGTGCAGTCAGTGATCCGGTGGCGCGGCAAATGGCAGAGGGCGCCCTCAAGGCAGGTGAAGCGGATATCGCAGTAGCGGTGACGGGGATCGCGGGGCCTGCCGGTGGGAGTGAGGAAAAGCCTGTTGGGACTGTGTTTCTCGGACTTGCTGAAAGAGGGAGAGAGACCCAAGTCTACCAGCAGTTTCATCCCTGGGCTCGCGCTGCGTTCAAGCGTCAGGTCAGCCAGTCTGCCCTCAATCTTATTCGCCTGACTCTTGGCAAGTAGTCTGAGACCGGGAATAGAGGCGAACTTCAAATTCCGGGTGGCCCTCTACAAGAGTGAATCCACCAAAGAAATTTTCAAATTCGGGGAAGGTTGTGTCGCCTTGGTAGGACTTGTAGATCCATGAAACGAACAGTTCATCCAGATCCTCGAGAAAAAGGGAGTAGATTTCTGCCCCTCCCATGATGAAGACACGCTGGTTTTGGAGTTCAAGTTCAGCAAGTTCTTCCTTGGAGTGAATGGTCTCCACACCCTCTGCAGACCATGATGAGTCGCGGGTGATGACAATGTTCTGCCTGTTCGGAAGTGGCCTGCCAATAGACTCGAAAGTCTTACGACCCATTACCACAGGATGACCACTGGTGGTTCTCTTGAAAAACTTGAGATCCTCGGGAAAGTGCCATGGAAGGCTATTGTCACGCCCGATAATCCGTTCGGGAGTCATGGCCACAATGGCAGCAAGAGTCATACCGAAACCTCCGCCTTGATGTGAGGGTGCGGATCATAGTTTTCGAGTATGAAATCCTCGAAGCGGAAGTTGTCGATGTCTCTCACCTCCGGGTTGATTCGCATGGTTGGGAGTTGTCGAGGTTCCCGTGTCAGTTGCAGCTGAGCCTGTTCGATGTGATTGGAGTAGAGATGCATGTCTCCGAAGGAATGAACGAAGTCACGGGGTTCGTAATCGAGGACCTGCGCAATCATCATTGTAAAAAGGGAATAGCTCGCAATGTTGAAAGGAACGCCAAGAAAAAGGTCTGCACTTCGCTGGTAGAGCTGGCACGAGAGGCCGGGGCGCCCCCCCTTGGCCTCATGAACATAGAATTGGAAGAGGAGGTGACAGGGCGGAAGGGCCATCTGGTCAACCTTCCCAACATTCCATGCTGAAACAATATGGCGACGTGAATGCGGGTTGTTTTTGAGATCGTTGATCAGTCTTTCGATCTGGTCGATCGGTTCTCCGTCTTCGCGTGACCAGGATCTCCATTGCTGGCCGTAGACGGGTCCAAGATCTCCATTTTCGTCAGCCCAGTCGTCCCAGATCCGGACCTTGTGTTCCTGCAGATAACGGATGTTGGTATCTCCCATCAAAAACCAGAGGAGTTCATGGATGATGGAGCGTAAATGGAGTTTCTTTGTCGTCAGACAGGGAAATCCCTCACGAAGGTCGTAGCGCACCTGACGGCCAAAGACCGAACGGGTTCCGGTGCCTGTCCGATCGGCACGTTCCTCGCCGTTCTCCATTACATCGCGAAGAAGATCCAAGTATTGGCGCACGACGCGATTTTAAATCACTAATGAATCGAAAGACGCTAAAAAAATGCAGTTAAGAGTAACTTTGCCGGTTTGAAAGAACCGTTGGCCACCGCGCAGCCTGCTGAAATCAGGATTCCTCTCCGCCGGGCCTTCTGCGGAGTTCCTTTTTCTGTCCATGCTGCCGCTTGAGCCCAACATCTCGTTGCCTCTGTCGGCGGGACCTTCGCCTTTTCTGTCGGCGAATTTTTTCGATTTGCTGCTGCCGCTTGGAGCGCCGTCCCTTTTCGATTTCCTCGATGCGATCACAGATTTCCCGACGGGCAAGGAAACGGTTCATCTCGCGGGAGCGCTGGGCTTGGCACTTTATTTCGATCCCGCTCGGCTGGTGTTGAAGGTAGACGCAGGAGCTGGTTTTGTTGATTTTCTGCCCCCCGTGACCTGTGCCTCTGATAAATCGCTCGATAAGGTCATCCTCCAGAATTCCTAGGCTGACCATTCTTCGCTTCAGGGCTTCCCGTTTGTCCTGACCAATCATGCACTCGCCTAAGATGGCTTGGAGTTCTGGCACGCAGCGACGTAGGCGGCAACAGATTTCGTGATCTCACCCGCAACATCCGCACGGCTTGTGGCAAAGGGAGGAACAAACCAAGGGTATGATCCGATGACGTCAGAGGTCACAGCAATTTCTCCATCACAGTTCCCTGTTCCGCAACCAATTCCGATAGTCGGAACAGTGACCTGTTTCGTAATTTGCCGGGCTGATTGCTCAACGACGCTCTCAAGGACGATAGCAAAGCACCCGGCGTCCTCCAGAGCCGACGCTCCCTCGATGAGAATCGAGAGTTCTTCGGCGGACCTGCCTTTCCTTAGGTAGCCGCCTTCCTCCCGGACGCTCTGTGGTAGCATGCCCACGTGACCGATGACCGGAATTCCTTCCTCCGTCAGAGCCCTGACTTTACCTGCCTGTTCCACGCCGCCCTCAAGTTTGACAGCCCCAGCCCCAGCCTCAATCAGGAGGCAGGCATTTTTGACGGTAGCGTAATCATTGTCATAGGAATGAATGGGCAGATCGCCAACGAGTAGAGCTTTCTGGCAACCCCTTGCCGCGGCCGCGATGTGATGGATCATGTGCTCAATAGTGACGTAAGTCGTATCGGGAAAGCCCAGGACGACCATGCCCAGAGAGTCTCCCACAAGAATCAGGTCCACTCCTGATTCATCCAGCAAGCGGGCGGTGGGATAGTCCCAGGCAGTCAGGGCCGCGATGGGTGGACCTTCGGTCTTTCGCGCCCGCAGCGCGGCACACTTATCTGTGACATCCACTCCTCTGTCATAGCACTGTCCCTCCGGGATGCTAGTCCCTGTGAGAAAAAGATTTCAAGATTTCCGGTCCGTTACCAATCAGCTTCCACGAGCCTCAGCGGGGCAACGTCCGGAGTGAGGGATCTCAGGTGCCCAAGAACCGAAACAAAATCCCCGGGTAAGGTCATGGAGGGCCGTATGTCTGAAAGGGGCTGCAGGACGAAGCGCCGCTGCGTCATTCGGGGGTGGGGAATGAGAAGATTGTCAGCGTCGGTAATGTGTTCGCCGAAATAGAGGATATCGAGGTCGATGATCCGGGGAGAGTTTGGAGGAGTATCGGTAATACGGCCGAGTTGGACTTCGATAGCCTGAGTCTGCTCCAAGAGCTGGGCGGGAGTCCCATTGTAGTTAATTTCGACCACTGTATTGAAAAAGTCAGGAGAGTCCGCAGGGCAGTTTACCGGGCAGCTGCAGTAGATTGGAGCCTGGATGTAAGCGGAGTCTCCGGGGGTGAGTTTTCGGAGAAGATCGCGGGCAGCACGGAGATTGGAAATTCGATCACCGAGGTTTGACCCCAGCGCGATTCCGGCGCGGACCATTCTTGATGCTGCAGAGTCCATCAGGACGTTGTTTCACTGGTGGAACCAGTTTGTGTGGGATGCGGGTTTGCTACTCAAGTCCCAGAACATCCTGCATGTCGTAAAGGCCGGGGCCCTTGTTCTTCAGCCAGAGGGCAGCTTGGACTGCCCCAGAGGCAAAAGTCATACGACTGGAGGCTTTATGAGTAAGCTCGACCCGCTCCCCATCAGCGGCGAACATCACAGTGTGATCGCCCACAACATCACCACCCCGCAGGGTATGCATTCCAATCTGGGATGGGGGGCGCTCACCGGTAATTCCGACCCGGCCATGCGAGACGTCACTGTCGTAGGAAGTTGCGGTTTCCTCATTCAGGATCTCGAGGAGACGTCGGGCGGTTCCCGATGGGGCATCAATCTTGTGCCGGTGGTGCATTTCGGTCACCTCGATATCGAAATGATCGTTACCAAGGATGCGGGCGGCGCGTCGCGTGAGCCAGAAGAGGGTGTTGACTCCGACCGAGAAATTGGGAGCACAAACGATCGGAATGTTCTGTGAGGCATCGTCAATAGCCGCCCTCTCCTCATCACTGTGTCCGGTTGTTCCAATGACTAACGCGGTACTATTGACGAGTGCGCTCTCGATCAGGTGAGAGGTGAAGGAATGAATGGTGAAATCAATGACGACGTCTGCGCCTTTCAGCACAGAACCCAGATCTTCGCCAGTGTCGTGGGTTCCATGGATCGAGGCACCGGGGTGACTGCCCACGGCCTCGGCAACGGCGAGGCCCATGCGCCCGGAGCGCCCGGTAATAGCGATGTTCATGAGGATGGGAAGAGGACGTTTAGATCAGTTTGAACTTGGCGAGGATGGCTCGCAGGGTTTCAGTTTTTTCCGCTGTGAGGCCGACAAGAGGAAGGCGAAACTCAGGAGTGCAACGGCCGCAGAGAGCGAGTGCGCTCTTTATGGGAACTGGGTTGGTGTCGAGAGTCATTAAAGTATTCAGGAGCGGATAATAGCGTTTTTGTATTTCCAGAGCTTCCGGAAAGGAGCCCGCAAGCAGGGCCTTAACTTGTCGGGCGATGACCTCAGGAATCAGGTTGGCGGCAACTGACACAACTCCTCGGGCGCCAACCGACATGAAAGGAACGGTGAGAGGATCATCTCCGGAGAGAATACTAAAAGACTCGGGCACCGCCTGAACAAGTTTGTTCACGCGTTCAGATGAGCCGCCGGCCTCCTTGATGCTGACGATAGTCTCGCAGTCCTCGGCGAGACGGGAAACGGTTTCTATATCGATCTGAATGACGCTTCGTCCGGGCACCGAGTAAAGCATGAGCGGAAGGGAGGAAGCTCCCGCCACCATTTTGAAATGCTGGTAGAGTCCCTCCTGAGAAGGCTTGTTGTAGTAGGGACACACCTGCAGGGATCCATCCGCACCCGCTTTTTCGGCTGCCCTCGTAAGGTGAATCGCCTCACTTGTCGAATTTGCGCCAGTTCCAGCGATAACCTTGAGGCGGCCTCCAGAGAAACCGACGGCTTGTTTGATGATATCAATGTGCTCAGATTGGTTGACTGTGGGTGATTCCCCTGTGGTGCCAACGGGGACAATCCCGTCGATTCCCGCGCTGGCCTGCTCTTCGATGAGGGCCTCGAAAGCCTCGTAGTCGACCTGACCGTCTCGGAAGGGGGTGACAAGGGCCGTGTAGCTTCCTGCGAACATGGGGGGAGAGTAGTGGGGAGCGATGACCAAGTGGCAAGGGCAAAAATACCGGGAACTACAGGGAGATCTCTCCCTCGAAGACGAAGTCGGCCGGTCCTGTGAGCGTGACTTTGCGGAAGCCCGTGTCTTGGTTCCCTTCAAAACTGATCCCCAGCGTGTCACCGCCCAGAACATTGACTTTGATGGGAGCGGGAATCCCCTTCAGCAGGTGGTAAACGATGGAGCAGGCCACCATGCCGGTGCCACAGGCCAGAGTCTCATCCTCGACTCCTCGTTCATAGGTTCGGATCGCAATGTGTCCTGGTTTGAGCTCCTCAACGAAGTTGGCATTGGTGCCGTTGGGAAAGTAACTGTGGTAGCGGATGGCTGAGCCCACTTTCCTGACGTCAAAACTTGCAAGGTCATGCACGAAGGAGAGAGCATGAGGAACCCCCGTATTCAGGCTATGGACCGGTCCATCGAGTCCTTCTACCGAGACTCCGGAATCCAGTTGCAGGTCAAAAGGATCCGACATCGTAACTTCCACGTCGTCACCAATCATTCGGCTACTCAGGTCGCCGGCAATAGTCTCAAAGCTGAGTGTATCTTGCTCGCCCGGTGTCAGGAGGGCAGTGTAGCGCCCGAAGCAGCGAGCACCATTGCCGCACATTTCAGCTTCGCCGCCGTCGGCATTATAGTAACGGAATCTGAAATCAGCATCACCCCGGGAAGGCTCCACCACCAGTAGGCCATCCGCTCCAACGCCCCGGTGCCGATTGCAAATCCGGGCGATCTGCCCGCTGTCGAGATGAATAGAGAGGTCCCGGTTGTCGATGACGACGAAGTCGTTTCCGGCTCCGTTCATTTTGGTAAAGGAAAGACGCATGTTTCTGACCTGAATATGATTTGGGATTCGGGCGGGTAGCTGGAAGAGTGGGGCTCAGCTCTCTTTTACGGCTGCAATGAGTGGCTCGGTGAAGGAGCGAACCTTGTCGGCGACATCGGGAGCGTCACAGTGAAGTTCTACCTGCTTTACGATTGCGGACCCAACCACGATGCCATCCGAAACAGAGGAGACAAGAGCGGCTTGATCCGGGGTAGATATTCCAAATCCAACACAGACGGGGACATCCGTAAATTGTTTGATCGCAGCAACGTGGTCGCCGATCTGGGCGGAAGGACCACCATGAGAGCCAGTCACCCCTGTTCTCGAGAGCGCGTAAATGAAGCCTTCCGCCATACCGGCAAGTAGTTCGACACGGTTGGGAGGGGTTGTGGGTGCGATCAGGCGAATTTGTTTCAAACCTGCGGAGTCGGCCATTTCGCAGTTCTGAGCCGCCTCATCCGGGGGAAGATCAAGAAGTAGAATCCCGTCGGCCCCAGCTTGCGCAGCATCCTCGTGATAGGCGCTGTATCCATAGGTATAGACCGGATTGAGATAGGTGAAGAGCACGATAGGTATGTCGTGGGACTGACGGAAACGACGGATAAGCTCGAAAACGCGGGAGGAGTTGCTTCCTGCGGCCAGGGCGCGAGCTGCGGCAGCCTGATTCACCACCCCGTCAGCGAGCGGATCGGAGAAAGGTACACCTAGCTCAAGAATGTCGGCTCCGGCTTCCGCAAGAGCGATCATAATCTGGAGGGAGCGTTCAAGGTCAGGGTCGCCGGCGCTTACATAGGCGACAAAGGCTTTCTCGCCCTTGCTCCTTAGTTTTTCGAAGGTCGCGTCGATACGGTTACTCATCCCACGGGAGGAATAAGCGAGAGGGCGCCCGGAGGAAAGGACGATTGGTCGACAAGGCGAGATCTTCGTGGTTGAGTCCGGGGACGATGCGTGCCCGCCTGACCAAGGAATTCCGCTTTGAAGCAGCTCATACCCTGCCGAGTCTGCCTGAGGGCCATAAGTGCCGGCAGATGCATGGGCATAGTTTCAAGGTAGAGATTTCTGTGGAGGGAGAGGTCGACGAGGAGATCGGCTGGGTTTATGACCATAAGCGAATCAGCTCGGCGATGAATCCCTTGTTGGAGGAGCTGGACCATGGCTACCTGAATGATATCGAGGGGCTGGATAGTCCAACCATTGAGCGAATGGCTGGTTGGTTCTGGAAAAAGCTGGAGAAAGATCTCCCTGGGCTTTGCGAAATTGTGATCTTCGAAACTCCTACGGCCCGGTGTGTCTTTCGGGGCGAGTTTTAACTGGTTTTTAGTCGGGAAAACGCTACCGGTCTCTCAGATGAAACGTGTAAGTCTACTGGCGCTTGTCTTCGCCTTTTTTGTGGGTGCCTGCGAGCAACACCACTGGGAGGATGTGGACGAGAACGGAGATGGAGTGATCGACCAGAATGAGCGAGGTACTAAACGCCTTTACAAAGAGCACAAGGCACACGACGGGCACGACGAGGAAGAGAACCACTAGGAACCAGGCGGGGTCCTCTGGTAGGACAGAAAGCATTCGCCGTTTTCAAGGGGCTCGAAATGCGTGAGCTCAAATTGAAGTGAAGCCGGTAAGTGGCTACCCAGCTCCCCGGTAATTGTGGGGGCATCTTTTCCACCGAAGAGTGTGTGGGCCGCCCAGGTGAGATGGACCTCGTCGATGACCTCGAGGCTGGCGAGCGAGCGGACAAGAGTTCCCCCGCCTTCACAAAGAAGGGTTTGAACTCCATGTTTAACAACAAGGATTCGAAGGAATTCCTCAAGAGAACAAAGGTGGATCGTTGCCCCCAGAGCTTCAAGAGGACCAAATTCGTTCACTTCAGCGGGTTCCGTCACAAGAAGGTGGAGAGCTCCTCCCGGACTCTGGAAAACCCTGTGTTCAGGATCAAATTTGCCAGAACGTGACACAATACAACGCAGGGGTTGACGTCGTGGCTGCATTTCCGCCGGGATTGTCATCGACATGTTGTCCGCCTCCAAGGTGCCCCGCCCGACAAGTAAAGCGTCTGCCCGCTTCCGTATTTCCAAGAGACGCTTGTGATCTTGCACAGAGGTGAACTGGGATGGGTCCCTGTTGACAGTGGAAATCTTACCATCAGCACTGATGGCAAAGTTGATAACAATGGTCGGGCGCGTCATGCCAACTCTCAGGGGGAGACTGGAGTAGTTTAGTCCGGAGCGAGAGTGCAAATTTAGAAAAATGCATTTTGCGACGGGGGAGAGTGGGGGTAATATGGCCGCCAAGATATGAGCGAAACAGCGGATCAGTCCCCAAATATTACCTGCTACCTTAAGACCTATTGCGGGTGGAGTGAAGGAGTGCGGGCCATCATGCGGAAGTATGAGCTGGAATATGAGGAAAAGGATATCATCGCCAACCCGGCGTTTCGCTGGGAGATGGAGCAGAAGACGGGACAGCCACTTTCTCCCTGTGTGGAGATCAACGGCAAGATGCTACCCGACGTCAGTGGCGAAGAAGTCGAAGCTTGGATGGTCGAGAATGGCCTGATTAAGGGCAGCGAGGCTGAGCCAGATGCTCCGATTGATGCTTCCTGTTCTCCCGAGCAGCACGCCGCACAGGCACGCATGGAGGCCGAGGAGCAGGGAGACCAGGATGGTGCTGCGGGAAAAATCGTCTTTCTGGACTGAGGCTGACCGGCCTATCGATTGCGCCTCGCTCTGACGGCTTCTGAAAAAGCCTCCAGGACTGATTCAGTAGATTGCCACGAGATACAGGCATCAGTGACTGATTGCCCATAGACGAGAGAGGAGGGGTCATCTCCAAGTTTCTGATTACCCTCCACAAGATTGGATTCGATCATCACCGCCGCGATCGAGCGGCATCCTTCGGCGAGCTGGCCGCAGAGCTCCGCGGCAACCTCAGGCTGTTTCCGGTAATCCTTTTGAGAATTTCCGTGGGAGCAGTCAACCATGAGGTGTGGGGTTAGGCCTGCCTCTTTGAGCTGGGATTCCACTCCCGCGATGCTTGCTGGGTCGTAGTTAGGACCGTCTCTTCCGCCTCGAAGAATCATATGACAAGCCTTATTGCCGGCGGTGGTGACAAT
>MDSV01030851.1_pt1 | contig 11828 bp, 9 predicted proteins | sample 810851 | NCBI WGS metagenome assembly MDSV01 (sample SAMN05326640, study PRJNA326480) | marine metagenome | isolation source: seawater | place: Atlantic Ocean: North East | collected 2012 | reverse complement strand
GTTGCTACACCTAACGTACCTAGACCTGGTCTTAAATTAGATGGACTAGGTAATAGTATTGCACAGTTCGACCCACAAGGTAAGTCGATGGTTGCAAACGCATTCACTATCATCTGTTTTGGTGGTACTGCGTACAACGTCAGTAATGATGGATACACCCAGTTAGTTTCTGTATTCGCTATCTTCTGTCAAGATGGTATCTTCTGTCAGTCTGGTGGTTATGCATCTGTTACTAACTCAGCATCTAACTTTGGTACATACTCACTACGTGCTACTGGATTTAGAGCAGAACCATACTCATTTGATATTGGTGTTATTGATAGTATCACTAATGACGCTGATGGAAATGGAGTAGAAAATGGTAGACAGGTCATTCAGGTTTCTGGTACAACCTTAACTAACATCCCTGTTGAAGATTACATCATCAGAATTGGTGACACTAATCCTACAGACCCTGCTGTTGAGCATATCATTCTTGAAACTGAAGTTGTTTCTGGTGCTCCTGGTACTCAAGTTGTTGCTAAGATTACAACTAACAGGTCAATGGATTATACATTGACTGCTTCACCTAATACTAGGTACGACTATGCTAGTGGTAACCTATCTGGTCTTGTCGGTAAATCAATTCAGTTCCACAGACCATCTGTATGTAACTCATCATCACATACTTGGGAATTCTCAGGTTCAGGTAATACCTACGCTGCGTTACCACAGAACGGTGGTTTCGGTCTAGGTACTGCATACGAAGCATCAGAACAAGCATTCGGTCAGGTTTATACTTCAGGTACTAACGAGTTTGGTGACTTCAAGGTTGGTAATTTCGTTACTATCTTCAACAGAACTGGTAATATTAGTTTCGTTGGTACTGTTAGTATCTCTGAACTATCATCTATCAAGATTGTTGGTGGTGACATCACGGTTACAGGTTTCTCTGACGCTGATACTCTTGGTGGTGTATTCGCATCTGATAGTTTACTACCTACTCAGGCATCAGTTAAAGACTATATTTCAAATAATCTAGGACCATACCTCAACCAACCATATTCAACAAACGCAGTTCCATCTGCATTGGTTCAGTTAACATCTTCAGGTAAGATCAACATTGACCAGATACCTGCTTTACGTCCATTCAATATCACCTCTGTTACATCTGAAGCAGAAAGACTTGCAATTGAGAACGCACAAGCTGGTGACATTGCTATCCAAACAACTGCTACATCATTCAGTGTTGCACCTGCATCTATTAACACAGGTGCCGATACAATCACCATTGCTTCTCATGGAGCAAACACTGGTGATGGATTAACATACACACAAGGTACTACTGCAATCGGTGGTCTATCGACTAACACCAAGTACTTCGCTATTAAGGTTGATGACAATACTATTAAACTTGCAACTACCAAGTCTAATGCAACCAACAACCAAATTATAACTTTAAGCGGTCAAGGTACTGGTACTCATACATTCACAACTGATGGTGTTGCGGTTTCATACATCTTGGAGAATGACTTAGAAAGTCAGTTCTTAGCATTCCAACCAGACAGTAACTTCTCATTTAGTGTTGGAGCAATTGTACAAGGTAGTACAACTACTGCTCGTGGTACTGTTTCAGCATTCAACGATGGTCAAATATTTAACTTCGTCATCAGTGATGGTGGTGGAGATTACACTGGAGACTTTGCACTAACAATTGCTGCACCTGATGATGCAGGTGGTACACAGGCAGCTGCTACTGCTAACGTCACAAGTGGTATCGTAACCAAGGTTACTATCACTAACGCTGGTTCTGGATACTATACACAACCAACTGTTACTGCACCTAACTCACCAAGTAACAATAATGCAGTAATCGCTGCACAGATTGAAGGACGTGTAGCAATTAACATTGCAAACAATATTAAGTTTGACGCTTCTGACTTCTTACTAGATGGTGCAAACGCTAACCTAGGAACAGGTACATACAGTCAGACTGGTACCACTATTACTGTTAGTGAGAGTGGGCATAACTTAGCAAACGGTGCACTAGCATACTTAGACTTTACAAGTGGTCAAGGTGCTGATGGTTTCTATGCTATCACTCTAGTTAACGCTAATGAATTTACAGTAACCTCTGCTACATCAACAAGTACTACTGGTAACGTTTCTAGGAAACGAATTATTGATCTTACTAGAGTAATTAATACATCTGGTAGTAACATTGCTAACTGGACACAGTTGACATCTACTAACATTGATGCTTCTAACATCGTTGCAGGTACTGTTGACCCAGAGAGACTAGCGAATAAAGGTATATCTAACTCCTTTACATTCTTACGTGGTGATAGTTCTTGGGAGTATGCACTACAATCAATTAGACCTAGCACACAAGATGCTGTGGTCATCGGTGGATCTGTAACTGATAGTTCTTACATTGATACTATTACAATTACAAATGGTGGTACAGGATATACCAACGGTACATATCAAAACTTACCACTACAAGGTGGTAACGTTAGCATCTCAGACGCAGGTGTTGCGAGAGCTACTTACATAGTTTCTGGTGGTGTTATTACATCCACACAGGTTACTGACTCAGGAACAGGATATACTGCTGGATTTAGCGTAACAATTCCATCTGAGTTTGGTGGTGGTAATGGAGCAATACTTGCTGCTAACAAAGGAACAATCAACCGTGCCTTTGGTAACATTGAGATTGATATTAAAAAAGGTGATAACTTAACTCCAGCTGCATCTGTTTATGGTAACTACGGTGTATTCAGATTTAGAAAAGACATTGCTAACCAAGCAATTGGTAACCAAGATCAAGGTTGATTTATTATTGACAATGATGGTCAGGTTTCAATTGACCAAGGTCCAGGATCTGGACTTAACGCTGACTTACTAGATGGTAACGGTGGAGGTTTCTATACTAATGCAAGTAACCTAACTCAGGGTACTCTTGCTGCTGCAAGACTAGCAAATACCACATATGCAATATCCATATCTGGTACTGCTGACAAAGCAAACAGAATATTCAACGAGTCTGCATCACTAACTTCAAACCCTGCTCCTGCACAGGCATCAGACGGTGTTGGTGCTGCACTAAGAAATAATACTGCTACTGGTCTGAATGATGGTGGTACCACACACGGTATCATGACTTACAGAAGACAAGCAACTGGTACTGCTACAACTCAGCTTGGTTTCACTGATAATAATAACCTTTGGGTTAGAGGTAACAGTGGTGGTAATGCAGTATATGGTAACTGGTATAAGATGTGGTCAGGACTCAACGATGGTGCTGGCAGTGGATTGGATGCTGATAAATTAGATTCACATCAAGGTTTATGGTATCAGTCTGGTTATAACTTCGGTGCTTCTCAGGGTGGCATCAACAAACCTATGGGTGACATCTTCTTACCTGAGGTTCTTGGTGAAGATAAGATGGTATTTGAGAACTTCTATCTCAATGATAGTGGACTCAAGTATACATTATACGTTCCAGATTTCCATGTAAGCACAGGTACTGGTGGTAACGTCAACAATGGTGGTACATACACTATCTACTCTGACGTAGGTGCAACAAACAACATAGGTTCTATCGTAGTTGATGGAGCAGGTGTTCAGGAACTTACACACACTTCAGGTGAGATATACTCTCTCATAACTGGTACGATCGCATTTGTTGGTAATAATACCAACGCAAACATATATGTTGTAGGTCCTAACCCAGGTACTAAGTGGACTGTAACATCATCCAACTTGATCTCTAGTGGTTCTTCCACAGTGATCGGAATGCGTGATGCTGCTGCAGGTGCTAAGTTACAGGTTGGTAAAGCATCTGTTTCTACAACTCCAACTGTAGACTTCCGTTCTTCAGGACAAGCACCTGAGTACGATGTACAGTTCCTTATTTCTGGTGGTAATACCAACAACGGAAATGGTACTATAAGAATTAACACTGGTGATATTACCGTTAATGGTAACACCATGTGGCATGCAGGAAACGATGGTAGTTCCTCACAGCTAGACGCTCACTACGTAGATGGATTTACTCAATCAACATCTGCTAACGCAAACACACTTGCACGTAGAGATGCATCAGGACACTTAACAGTCAATGACTTAACAGGTGACCAAGGTATATTCCAGAACACTGGTGCTTCAATATTACAACTTGCTGATGGTAACGGTGTTAACTTAGGTAAGGCAACAACTAACGCTCTATCAATTCAAGGTAGAAACAGTGCTAGTGTTGGTTACATCCGCTTTGGTAATGACAGTAATAGTTTCGGTTACAATGGAACATATCTAAACTACAATAACGTTACCTTCCGTAGCGGTAGAGTAGGTATTGGTGATACAAATCCTGGCTCACCTCTTGAGATTGTTGCTGAGGGTAATGCTAGTTCTGCTACTGCATTTGCTGACTTTAGAGACGGTAGATCAGGATACGGTAGAATAACATTTGGTGCTGACGGATCATCTTCCTTCATGACCTTTACTGATACTGACAACGATATGGGTTGGCAGTTAGGTGCTGATGATAATGATCAGTCATGGTTTGCTATTAGAAACTTTGCTGATGCTAGTGGTGCATTATCAACATCATTCCAATCAAATGCTAAAGTAAATGCAGCGTTAGCAATTTACTCTGCAACTGGTAGAGTATTCATTAACAAAGGATCTGGTGTAAGCACTGGTAGTGGATCACAACTAATGGTTGGTGGTTCAGTTGAAGCTAGCAGTCAACTTAAATCTACTGTTGCAACTGGTACTGCACCAATCAGTGTTTCATCAACAACTGTATTTACTAACCTTAACGCAGATCTACTCGATGGTTATACTGCACTTAACCTTCCATACTTGGGTGCTAGTGTTAACACATGGTTGAATGATGATGGTGGACAACCAAGATTCTACTTTGGTAATAACTCTCACACATACTTTAGAACAGGTGACAACTACTACTGGAGATCTGACAATGATACCAGTATGGGTTCATGTGATGGTAACGGTGGTACATGGACATTCTACTCAGGTAGTGACCAAACACAGACATCTTACAGGGTAGAAGTCAGAGGACAGAACGGATTAAACATCGACAGTGACTCTGTTGGTTTATCAAGTGGTCAAAGATCTGTTGTACTTCGTGCTAACGGAGACAAGCAGTGGATCGACACATACGGTATTATTAAGAGAAACCGTAATAACATTTCGGAAAACATATCTATTAACAATGGGGACAACTGTCAAAGCATTGGTCCTATTACTATAAATAATGGATATACCATTACTATAAATAGCGGTGGATACTGGAGTATCAATTAACAAAAAGTAATTATGGCTGGCATTTTAAGGGTTGACCAAATCCAAAGTACAGGTGGAAGTAACGTTATAGACGTTTCTTCTGGCTCATTCAAACTCTGGAACGGAAGTTCATACGAGAGTTTCACTATTGAAGGTGCGTTGATTTCGATGAACGTATACACATCACAGAATGGTACATGGAACAGTAAGTCCACTTCTGGTTCTTCAGGAACATGGAGTAAACCTTCAGGTTGCAGTAATGTTCTCGTCTACTGCACAGGTGGTGGCGGTGGTGTTCGCTGTAATGACAACTCTTATCGTGGAGCTGGTGGTGGCGGTGGTGCTACTGCTATCAAATATATTGATGTTTCTAACGTAGGTTCAGTCGGATATACTTATGGTGGTGGCGGTGGATACGCCCGTAACGGAGGTAGAGGAGGTACAGGTGGTACTTCATCCTTCGGTTCATACTGCACAGCAGGTGGTGGACAAGGTGGTCAAACCGATAACCCATATCAGGGAGGTCCTGGTGGATCAGCATCTGGTGGTGATATTAATGTACCTGGCGGTGGTGGTGAGATGTCTCACGGTCACAACAGAGAAGGTGGTGGTGGATCATCATTCTGGCACAAGGCAGGATCTTCACACCATTATGCCAACAACCAAGAAGAGATTACTCATGGTCAGTGGGGATCTGGTGGAGGATATGGTTATTATTCTCAAAACAGTTATGCACACAACAACGGTAACGGTGGTGCAGGCGTAGTTATCGTATTCAATTACACATAAAGATTATGAGTTTCGCATTAGTAGACAGAGCATCTAACCAAACTATACAGTTTGTGGTAGAAGAAGAAGAGTGCTTTGAATGTCACGAAGATTTTAAATGGGTAGACATCCCTGACGATTGGGTCATGGAAGAAGGTACTAACCCTCCTGACTTTAAATGGAATCCTGATACCCAGAAAGTCGAACGTGCTGTGCCGACACCTCTTGGTTGGGAACAGAAAAGAATGTTTGCCTTTGAAGATATGACGGTTGAGCAGCAGTTAGGAAACCTCTTTGATGATATTGAAGCAGGTGTCTTTGGAGATATACAAGGTAAGAGTAAATTCTATACAGCAATAAAAAATATTAAGGAAGCTTATCCTAAGGACTAAATCATGTCTCAGTTAAATTCTGGAACCGCACAAGTAAATACTCTAACTACTTCGGGGAGCACAATCTCTATCCCGAAGAATATTAGTGTCACTGGTGATATAAACTTCACTGGTACTTTGTTGCAGAACGGAGTTGCTTTTGAAACACTACCCACTCAAAGTCCTAAGACTGCGGGTGGTATTTTAATGTCTGATGGTGAGAATGCTTTCTGGGGAACCACTCTTGCTGCGGAAGGCGATGTAGGTGGTAACAATAACTTTGGTTACTACAACTCATCTCCCTCTACAACAACTGGTGCAGGTGGACAGAACCCTACAGTTTCTTCAGGTGATTATCTTCCTTACTCAGGAACAGGTAGTTGGTATGACTACAACGGTTCGCAGTATAATATAACAGTCGGTTCAAGTTTTAGATATAGAAGTATATTCACACACTCGTTCTTAGTTGGTGGTTACAGAGGATCAAACCCATGGAGATCAGTTAACCAATGCTACAACGCAACAGATATTACAATCTCTCGTGGTGACCAGTTAGACCGAGCAGCATCATATGTTGACGGAAACTTTGGTGACTTCAACGGATATGTCTATGGTACTGTAAACTCCTACGGTGGTAGTGGTGCTTCAGTATCTAGTGTCAACCTACACACAGGAACTAACAGAACATTCGGTCCTAACGGAACACCTGGCCACAGTGATGCATACAACACTACTCCAGATAGTATCGGTGCTTCAATGGATACTTGGGATGGTACTGATGACCCAGGTTCTGCATCAGGACAAACAACACAGAGAGGATACACCTCAGGTGGTGGTCCTGGATCTATTCAGAGAATGAACTTTATCACTGAGATGTGTACTCGTCTTGGTAATGGTTTCAGTAACTCAGGTGCTACTGGATCCGAAGGACAGTATAGATGCCATCTATTTGGTGACACAGGTAACTCAAGATATGTAGAATTTAGTAACGAGTCCGTTAACTCATACTCCTTAAGTGGATGGGGTGGTAACGGATGGAAGAAGAACTTGTCAACTAAGTGGGGTTTCTGCTATCATGGTAACAGTAACAATGTTACACTACCATGGCTCAAATTTAACGATACCAATAATACATCTATTGGTGGTGCATTTAACCAAGCAGATATTTCATCTGGTGAAGAGAATATGGCAATGGGTCAAGATTGGGGTTATTGTTTAGGTAACTATGCTTCTGGTACAGGTAACTATCAGAACAATAGAACATGGAAACGTTACCATGCAACTGATGCTGATGTAGTATTAGGATTTAAAGCAGAACCTAAGGGTCACCAAGGACAGTCCTCTGGATGTTGTTTCACTGGTGCGTTCTCAGTAACAGGATTGAGGTATCAGTAATGAGCGAACAAAACACAGGAGATGCAAGAAAGATGTTTTTTAACACAGACCTTGCATCAAAGATAAAGCAAGATCAACAGGATGTAACCATTGAAAACCTTAAGGCAGAAATCACTGCCATGAAGAATAGGATTACTGCTCTAGAAAATGCCTGATAACAAACTCTACATAGAAGAAAAACTTTTTGATGTTGAATGGAAGAAAAGAATTCCATCCGATCTTATTGAGGATGAGGATTTCCTACGTCCAAAATACGAACCGCAGCATCCACTAGAACTTGAGACTAAGAAGTTTATAAAAGATAAAGAACGTATCAAGGAAGGTTTCATCTATATGATGATCCACGAAGATGCTCTTAGAACTGCTGGTATCAAACCACACGAGACATCATACTTTACGTTGTTCAATTTTTATAACGTCTCAACCATCAAGATGAATAAACTTGTGTTCGAGACTGTAAAGTCTACCTTCAGAAGGTACGTTGAACTTGATGAAAAAGAATTCACTACTGGAGTTAAGTTCCAAGGTGAGATACGCTCACACTTCAAAGACTATGAAGCTGTGATGCAAGATGATGGATCCTTAGACTATGAGAAGGTAAAGAAAAAGACTGTACCTGAACATATAAATCTTGCTGTACAGTTCATGAAGAAGCAAGCAATCTTAGTTATTGAACATGAGTTTGATCTTAGGTTCAAGAACTTTAAGAACTGCTGTGACGTGGAGTCTGAGAGTTGGGTATACCAACTTGAAGAAGCAAGAAAATACAAGGAGAGTGAGGAAGCTAAAACTCCTTTCCTAGATATATTATGCATGACAAGAGGTATGCAGAAGGCAGAACTTGTAAAAAGGGTTCTCAAAAACCATGATAAATACCTTATAGATTACGCCTCATTATTAGGCAAATATCATGCGATACGTTCCCAGTTTAGAAACTGTGAAAATATGTGGGATATGAACATCTTGTACGAAGACTACTTGAATGTTGGTATGCCAATCAAGCAAGGTCAGAAACTTGGCCGAATTGATGAAAATGAAAAGCGACTTGATGGAGATTTAGCATATGGCACTTTCGGATTCTGATGCACTCTGTAGGCAAAACCTAGAAGGAAATAAAAAGACTTGGGTTGAAGCTGCTTACAAATTAGAAGGCGGTCAGTCGAAATACCAAAACCAGAATTTTGTAGTTGGTTCACAAATAACACCATATAAGAAAGTGCAGCAAGCACTTCTCGAACTCCAGACGAGGGATAATACTCGTGTGGAAGTGGAGTATAGTCTTAAGAAAAACGAGATCAATAGACGGATGTTGTTGAGAGACTTGAATGCAACTGAAGATGACCTTGAACAAGAACTGATACAACTAGAAATAGATAAGTCAGATTATGACAGATCTCTATTCGTAGAGAAACTAAAGACAGTCAACAAAGAAATGGATGTCTTTATAGCAGAACTTGAAGAGAATGTAGATAGATCAAAAGGTATAGAGTACTATCTTGTTACCAATGAGGAAGAAGATAGGAAGTACTGGCAGAGTAGAATGGCAAAACAGGCTGCATGTGATATAATTGCATTTGGTCGTCTTGGTGCAGGTAACATGGATTCAATTATGAATCTACCTGAGCAAGATCAAGTCAACATCCTATCTGGTGCAGTACATCATTCTGCACTGATAGGTGCAGGTGTCCAACACATGACACAGCAAATGGAGGGTACTTGCAATGGTCTCCTCAATGGTGATAAGTTCTCACCACCACAAATTAATGGTTCGGAATTAACTGACCGCCTCCCAGAGGTGCCCACATTACCTGAAGTGAAACATGAAATCCCCAAAGAGAAAATCCGTCTTCAGTCTTCCAATTAATCCTAAGATTGATTCCAAGTATGCAGACACGGTTTTTGTACCTTGGTTGAAGACATATAAAGATTATATTAGCGACTTATATTTTACCTGTCGTATGCCACCATTCACCCAAGACTCAATGGGTGATGTATTTCAAGGTGATGTAAGGCAATTGTATTATAATGCGAAAGCAATATCAGAAGATGCTGGTGACATACCACTGTCTGCTACATTCAATAACATATACATTAGACCAGACCTAGAAAATCTAGACCTGTTCGTAAAGAACTTTGGTCAGTTGTATGATCAAGGTATCAAGATTGCAACCATACCACACACCAGTTGGGTTAGCACTGGTATATTACAGAAAGAATTTCCAGAACTAAAGATCAAGAATACTATACTTAGGAATGTCACGAAGGCAAATGAAGTAGTAGCTCTTGCTAAGGCAGGTTTTCATTACATCAATCTAGATAGAGATTTGATGAGAGATAAGGAAGCGTTGAAGAAGATAAAGAAAGCAAAGGAATATTGTGCTGAGATAGGTAAACCTGTAGAGTTATCCATTCTAACTAACGAGGGTTGTTGGGGTGGTTGCTCTATGATGGATGAGCATTACCATTTTAATAATACAAGGACAGAGATGACCCCTCAGTATTTTAATGATCCTATCAGTACCCACTCTTGTTCACTATGGGATATAGAAGATAACTCTCATGCTCTAAAGTCAGCTAACCTACCTCCTTGGAGAGAGGATTGGGAAGAGTTCTTAGACCTAGGTATAGATGTATTCAAGATGCATGGTAGAGAAAATGCCATGAAACTAATGGAATCTATGCAAATGATAGAAGCATGGGCATCTGAAAATGAATTGGTAACAGGTGAATTTAAAGAGTACATGGAAGATCTTGCAGTACCAGATAGTCCTATTGCTCTATGGAGAGAAAAGATAAAGACATGTGGTTTTGACTGTTGGGATTGTAACTATTGTGAGAACGTTGTCAATGCACACCTCAAGAAACAAGGTAGACCAACTACAGTTGATGATTATACTCAGAGAGTATTGGATGCTATAATCGCTGGCAATACCAACACATCTAATTTTGTACCAGACAAATATAGTATTCAAGGACTGTCCTCCAATAGGATAAGACATTTCCTTAATAGTCTTTGTTCTCATGAAGATGCAGTCTATCTTGAACTTGGTACCTTCATTGGTAGTACGTTCTTTGCTGCTACCATGGGTAATAAAGCAAAGTGTTTTGGTGTAGATGACTTCTCAGAACCCAATGTTAAACCTATAGTTGATCGTGGTCAGTGGACTGAGTGTGGTAATCCATACGATACCTTAGTTACTAACTGGAAAAAGTATGAGAATGGTAATGCTACATTTGTTAAAGCAAGTGTGGACGAACTAACTGAAGAAGACTTTGAAGGTAGTAAACCCAACATCTTGTTTTATGACGCAGATCATGATATGATGCAACAGATGAACAATCTTAATCATCTGCTACCCTTCATGGATGACAAGTTCATACTTGTTGTTGACGATGCCAACTTTGATGGTGTTGTAGAGGGAGCAGTAACATGGGCTCAAGAGAACAACTTACAGTGTTACCTTGAAAGAAAGATCCTAAGTAGTGTCATAGAAAGTCCAGTCCACTGGTGGAATGGAATTCATGTTATGGTTTTGCAAAAGGACGCAAGAGTAAAAGAATACATTAGTGGGAACGGATTATGAGTGCATGGTATGTTATAGGTTGGACTATAGTTACACTATGGTTACTAACTAAGTTAGGTGTATTTAAAAAATGAAGGTAATAAATCCTGAGTTATTGCAAACTCATCACCCTAAGGACTGGGAGATAGAGCAATTACATATTGGCAATGCAAAGAATAGGATCATTAAGATCAAAAATTTCTTTCAGAACCCAGAACAGGTAAGAGCATATGCATTAGCAACTGATTATGTTAATACAGTTGGTGGTCAATTTTCTAATCTACCTGGTTATGTGTGCAAGTTAGGACACATAGCAAATCAGTTCTACCCTAACTTCAAGTTCTTATTGGCAACTTACTTTGAAGCTGATAAGAAGATCATGCTTCAACCAGAGTTCTCCCACTTTACATTTCAAATGTATGAGGTACAGGAGAAATGT
>MDSV01074333.1_pt1 | contig 11830 bp, 15 predicted proteins | sample 810851 | NCBI WGS metagenome assembly MDSV01 (sample SAMN05326640, study PRJNA326480) | marine metagenome | isolation source: seawater | place: Atlantic Ocean: North East | collected 2012 | reverse complement strand
TTCCTCACTTGTTACTAAAATAGTATAGGAACCATATTTTGATTGTCAAGTGCCAAGACTACCATAATTCAAACGAATAAAGTATCTTCCTTCTGGATCTTTATGTAAAGACACTTTGCCAGGTGCTTGACCACCTCCAGAAGCCAGCCATTGCTTAAACTTCTCTTGGGCCTCATCGTCTGTTTGTGGCTCGGATCCTGGCTCAAATCTATAAACACTGTTGCCTGTGCGAGGGATCTCAAGCGGGTCGAGCATTTTTATTACTTTCTCCTGCTCTCTTCGCCTTGCGGTTTCAGCTTCTTTATCTTGGTCCTTTTTTCTTACGGCTGCAAGGACAGCATCTTTCATTTGCTGACCTGAAGGTGCAGAATCGCGGACTTGAAGTATTCCGCTTTTGTGCCAGTTTACGACACTTGGCTTAATACCTAGTTTCTTTGCGACATTGATTGCGCTTTCTGGATCTGATAAGATTGCAGAGTACACAGTTGTCAAGTCGTTCAGATTATCTTCACTTCTGGCATTCCTGACCATAAGGCTGAAATAGCTCTTCACAGATGTGTTCGGAAGATCATCGTATTCCAATGTGTCGGCTTCGTCCATGACTTCCTTGATTAAGTGCTTTAATTGTTCAAATTTCATTTTTTTGTTCCTTCGTCGCTGGAATACAGAAAGCCGATCAAAATTGAAACGGTGATTATCGCTAGTACCCAGTATGCGCCCATGTTATAAATAGTTACAAAATACTTAAGTACCTTTCTCCTCTATCACATAAAAAGGTAACCACTACTCCAGATGGATTATTATTTTCTATCCATCTTTCGGCGGCAATAACGTTGGCTCCAGAACTTATACCAACAAGCAATCCTTTGGTGCGTGCAAGTTGTCTGGCTCTTTGTTTCGCGTCGTCCGTGGAGACAACAAGTTCTTCATCTATAAGGGACTTGTCAACCAAAAAGTCTGCCCCATCATTGATTCCTTGGATTCCGTGAGATGCAGCATCTTCGGCTGGCATTGTCAAAAGGAACTTGGCCCCCTTGTATATCCTAGATAGGCCCTTTTGGCAGCCCATGATTGTACCGCCTGTTCCCGCACCAGAAACTAAAGCTGATAGCTCAACTGAGCCTAGCTGAACTAATGCCTGGTGTATTTCTGGCGCTGTTGTGTGATAGTGGCACTCGATGTTGTGAGGATTGCTAAACTGCATTGGTGACCAATACTTTCCAAAGTTTGAAACTAGCTCATCTCTGGTTCTAATCGCGCCTTTAAAGTCATTGTAGCCAACTTCTATAATTCTAGCCCCAAAGGAGCGCATCATTTGTTTGCGCTCTTCACTCATATTCTCGGGCATTATTATAATACAGCCATAACCTTTCTGAGCAGCCAGCATAGCAAAAGCAATGCCAGTATTCCCAGAAGATGCTGTCACAATAGTGTAATCTTTTCTGATGTCTCCGCTTTCTTCCGCTTTACGCAGAATATAGGAAGCCATCCTGTCCTTGATGGACCCAGATTGATTGTAGGCTTCGAACTTCGCATAAAGCTTGTCGCCCAGCTTTACAAGGGGCGTCTTACCAATTAAGCTCATGTTACCTCTTCGTCTTTTTCATTGATTTTGTGTATTTTACCAAGTCCTCATCACCAATCACATTTGCTAGTGCAACCATGAGATCTTCAATGCCATCTTGGCCAAGGATGCCAAAAATTTCTTCTTTGCTCATGTCGTGCTCTTCTGGTTCTTTAGTCTTGCCCATTCCCTTCTTCAAGAGAACGTCTAACTGATCGTCCGTTAAGTCGATTTCGCCCAAGTACATCTTGACTTCTTCTTCTAAAATTCTGTAAATATCTTCAGGTGTTATGTTCATTTTGTGGCCTCCATCATAAGTAGTTACTAAAACTCTTCATCTACCCCTATTCCGTCCCATTCTTTATAAGACATAATGTTCTTATGGGGTCTAGAAATAGCTTTCGAGCCAGATGCGATGTATTCGGTATACCCTTCCCAAGAATCAATATTCCAGTAATTATCAATATTAATAATATTCGATTCTTCGAGGGAAAGAGTATCAAAAACTTCGCCAATTGTAAAGAACCTGTAAGAAAACCTCTCTTCTAGAGAAAGCTTCTTTGTTCTCTCTTCATCTTCGTATAGCCCAGTAGACTTTATTTTTACTTCTAGGTTCAATTGCTTTAAGGACTCCTCACATATTGTAAACCCCAAATATTCTCCGTCAACCACTGTTTTGTTATTGTTTGATAAATAAAATGGTTCTTTTTTAGAAATCAGGTCCCTATGCTCTCTTAGTAGTGACGGATCATATACTCCATAAGGAAAGGACACGTAATACATGTCTGGCTCAAGATGTTGGCTGAGTCCTCCACTTACCTTGCGGGCCATCCACGCTCCATAAATGACACTCCAGGCCAAACAATCTCTTTTCTTCTGATCTCTAGGATGTACTGGAACATAATAAATTGGTATTAGTTTCTTCTTGGTGCTAGCAAACTGATCAAATGAACGGTGAGCCCACACTGGATCGCTAACATAGTCCCCTAGTCTGTGTCTAATCAGTGGCTGCATATCGAAGTTGCAAACAACCCATATCGTTTCACAACCTGCGTAAGCACACTCAACCACTGCTCTTTCTACTGCTAGATAATTTTGGGATATTGGCATCAAGGAATCATGCCAAGGCATCTCAAAATCGAGTGGTTGCCCTGCAACTGGTATTATTCCTGTTAGATGAAAGCCATGCATCAATTACCTGCTTCTCGGTTCGGTTGTCAATAGTGATATCTCCAACTTCTTTATACTCCAGCCTCTTTACTGGAATTACTTCTCTCTTGTATAATTCTAACTTAATTGGTAAGAACTGTTTACCCCCGTTGGAAGCACCTCTTATCCCTGCTTCTTTCATCATGTTGATTGCTTTTAATCGAGAAATGGAGTCAGAATAATCAGGATTGTGTAGCTCTTCTTTTTCTAGTTCACTCTCGGCAATCAAGTCCTTGTACGTTTTGTTTCCGTCAATTCTCTGAGAAATGTAGAAATGTATTTTCTTTACAAAAGAACTCTGCGAATCTTCCAATGAATCATGCTCATGCTTCATGCCAGATCTAACATCAAACCAATCATATACTCGATACTTATCAACCTCCTGCTGAGACGACAAAGGTAATCCCGAGATAGAATCCGTATCGAAGATCCTTAACTTCTTATACTTTATGACTATCTTTGATCCGTCTTTGGTGATCGCATTGATGCTGCGATTATCACTATCAACACGAACAGCAGAAAGATTGGAGTTAAAAGGATGTTGACCGCGTAGCGCCAACTCAAACGTAATATCTCTGTGTGCTTCATATTTGTAAGAACCCTTCTTATAAGAAAAATCTAACCCCAAAGAGAAGTCAGAATGAAAGGCGTCGTTGACAAATAAAGCATGGCCATGAACGCTGAGAATTTTATTGCTGTGTAGTAAGGCGTAGGTAACTGCATTTAATGTTCCTCCAATTGTTATTTCGTCCCACTCGTAAGAGTGATCCTTTAACATTGGCTCCTCTTTTTAGCAACTCTTTTCTTAAAATTGCTCTTGCATGTCCCCTTGACCTTTAACTTGAAAACACCCGTAGACAGAGAGTGTCTCCATGAGGACCCCTTGCACGCGCATCGAGCAGCTTTGTGGTAATATCGGCCACTATACATTGCAGACTTCCAATCAGAAGATTGAGGTCGGCACGTAATGCTCTGCGAGGAGGTATCCTTTCCTGAATTGACAACCAGATGCTTGATGCTGTCTGGAAGTTGTTGTTTGATCGTGATATTCGATGTATCTTTTTTGGCGTCAACTGGCTGAGCTGTTAGCATCACCAGGATCACCATTAAAGGTGCTATAAAGTCGTTCATAATGATAAATCTCCTTAAGGGGCGAATGTCCTATTTTAAACCAAATTTTGTGTTATGGCTGCTTTGAAAACCCTCTTCAAGTCATTTCAGAGTAAGTAGACCCTTACTCTCTAAAAGGAATGTTTATTTCACAAGGTCATCTTTTTCAACTGCTCAATAAATTGGCTCATCAGGCTCCTAGCCGCCTTTTTATATTGATCCCTGTCATCCCAGCCTTGCTCTGGATTGAGGATTTCGGGACTCAAAAAATCACAATTTTTTGGGATTTGCAAATCAGTATATACATGTTTCTTGAATTCAAGATCTTTCATGCTGCCCCAAATGATAGAATTAATAATATTTCTCGTTGTCTCAATGGGTATTCTTCTGCCCACACCATAAGGGCCGTTGATCCATCCCGTGTTTACTAGCCAGCAATTTACGCCTTCTTCGGCAATCTTTTTACTCAAAAGATCTGCATAAACTTTCGGCCTCAGAGGCATAAATGGGGAACCAAAACAGTGAGAGAATGTTGGCACAGGCTCAGTAATTCCCAGTTCAGTTCCCGCAATCTTTGCAGTATAGCCAAGCAAAAACTGTTCAACAGCTTGGCGCGGGTTCAACTTCGCAACAGGGGGTAACACCCCATTAGCATCGCATGTCAACATTATTACGTTGGTTGGGTGGCCACATTGAGGCTCTGCCCACTTCATACCTATTGAGGAAAGCGGGTAAGAAGCCCTCGTATTCTCAGTTATAGAAGCATCATCGAAGTCAGGGCAACCACGATTAACGACAACATTTTCTAAAATAGTTCCAAACTTGTTGCAAGCATCATATATCAAGGGCTCGTCTTTTTTTGAAAGCCGGATTGTCTTTGCATAGCAACCCCCTTCAAAGTTAAAGAGACCAGCATCTGACCAACCATGCTCATCATCACCCACAAGATAACTATTGTCGTCTGAGGACAGGGTTGTTTTTCCTGTACCAGACAATCCAAAGAAAATAGTGGGAGCACCGTTTTTCGTTGATACACTCACAGAGCAATGCATTGGCAGGACGCCCTTGTGTGGTAAAATAAAGTTTAAAACAGTGAACACACTCTTCTTAATTTCCCCTGCATAGTCTGTACCTGAAATCAGGATAACCCTGTCACTAAATGATATAACTACTTTTGGATCATCAGTGACAAAAGGGGCCGAGTACACATTCCAGTCTGGCTCGAATTCTTTCATCTCGTCGGGTGACGGGTTGAAAAACATATTCTTTGCAAAAAGCGAATGCCACGGCTTAATTGTGTGAATCCTGACTGGTAGTCGATGATTCTTGTCAAATCCCGCAAACAAGTCCTGCTCATAGAATAATCGATTATCTGTTTTTTCAAAAAAGACCCTCTTGTGGTCCTCATAGTCTTCTTCAGACAAACCCTGGTTATTGTCCCAGTCTATGACCGATTTTGCTATCGAATCAACTACTATGTATTTAGCGTTTGAGGAACGACCCGTACACTTTCCAGTTTCAACAGCCAGTGGCCCATTCTCCGTAAGGCGTGGATTATTGTGGCCAAAATGAAGGGCCTTCTGGATTAAAATGGAACGAGACGGGTTTCTCATTTACTCCTCACTTACTCCCAGTAGAACGTGGTTTTCCAAAACAAGATTAAACTCTTCGCCACTATGAGGCACAGTGAGCAACATGTTGGTTGGAATAACTAGTCTTTGACCTGGGTGCCATTCTTTCAGACAATCAGGTGAGCATCGAATTACCTCGACAGAAGTATACGGCGCTTGTGACTTGTACTCATCTGGTACATATACCAATGCCTCCTCTGCTTGGTCTTCCTGCGCTCGGACCAACAAATGCCTATTATAAGGCTGCACGTTTACTAGTCTCTTCTGAAGCATTTGGACACCTTATCATAGACTTCTGTGAATTGTTCATAATTTTCTCCAGATTCTAACATTCGATAAGCTTTAATCGCAAATCGAAGCTCATCTTTGCTGAGATAACCGTTGTCAACGTAGTTCTTTTTAAGATCACGTCGATGCTCCTTATAGGGCTCCATCTCCTCTTCGACGGCTCGGAATGCTTTAATAAAATTAACAAGATGTTCTTTCTTTGTTTTTTCGTCGCTCATTGCGAAACTCCTTTATTGTTATACTAAAATTATACTAACCTATTTGTACTTTTCAAGTTCTTTTTTTTTCTTTTTTATGTTTCTATGCCAGCGTCGTAATAGGTTGTAATGTTTGGGCTTTTCATAGCATCGACCATTCTTCTTCGGGTATCTTATAGCGTGTACCCAGGCGGCAATCCACCTTCTCTTTCTGGTCTTCCACTTGCATTTCTTTTTCACCGATGGTAGTTGCTTTACAATCCTTTTCATCCAAAACTTAGCAGACTGAATGGGATTCTTTCTGTCAATATACTTTTCAGCCCAGGGCCAAAATTGAAGCAACCCAATTGCCTTGGGTTTTCGCTTTTTACTAAATTTGCGATCTCCTTTGGCATTGGGATTATATTTTGATTCCATACAAGCTGCGGCCATCAGCATCCCTCTTAGTTCAATAGGGGGGTTGAAGCTCTCTTCTATAACGACGAGACTCCACAACAAGTCTCTGTCTACGTCTTCAGGCTTCTTGCCTGGGCAACTATAAACTGCCTGATCTATAACATCTAAGTACTTTGAGTATTCTGGGTCATAGCAGCCATCAATAGGTTCCTCAGAAACTGGTGTGGCCCCTAATAATAGAAGGGGCAAGAATAACAAAAATTTCATTTTAACCTCTTATGTAATCTCGCATTGGCCACCTGCACAAGCAAGTTCGCCTTTAAGATCGGTATTATCGTCCATTTCTACTACTTTTGTTAAATCAATTTTTGTTAAATTTTCCATCATCTTCTCATATGTCTCTTTAGAACAAGATTCGAATGGGGCCTGAATATACGTTCCTCCATCGTGTGGAAGCACGGAGAGGCCGTTATAGCAATTTCTATTTTCCCACATCCACTCCCCCACATCAATCCATTCACTATCTTTTATCGATATTGTGGCTGAGACGTTATGTGTGTTCTGACCTCTTACATGGCCACCCTTAACCCACTCGTCACTCACTTTTTTAACCCTCTTTAGAAGCTGCAGTGCGCTCTCTTGGCGAGTAATAGAGCCCTCGGGGGACTTTTGTGGAACCGAGATAACTGCCGTATCGTGTGGCCTAAAGTACTCATCTTCAACCAATTCTGGGTGGTTTATCAACAAATACGTGTAAATAGGTTCTGCTTTTCCGACGCGAATTCGACGAATGTAGTGATCATCATGCCAAGCATGGATACCGCTTGAAGTGCCAAGCGTTAAAGAAGTAGTTCCAGCAGGCTTAACGCATGTTGATCTTGAAGCGGGCTTAATCCCTAGTTTCTTAGCGACACGCCTGTTTTCCTTCCTGACAATATCCGTTGCCTTCTTCATGTCCATATCAAGAACTTTTGCAGAGGCAATTCCTGTCATTGAAACCCCGATGAGTGCATCCTTTTCAGTGTTTCTTTGCCAAATATCACGAAGATAGTGAAAGTCAGTATATGCGGCCTGGAGTGTTCCGATAAAAGCAGCAGCTTTGGCTCTATTCTCGTACTCTCCCTGGGTTTCGACATCACTTACGTTGATTTCTGTCAAATTGCAAAACTGATATGGTCTAAGTGCGATTTCGCAACAAGGATTTGTTCCCCAGTCTTTATCATTAGTAAAATAAAACCCTGGCTCTCCGCATCCTGATGCCTGTACTCTCTCCCAAAGATCAGCAAAATACTCTTTTGTAATCCTGTGTCTCATTAATGTAACAGAATTGTTTGCGCGACCTCTTTGTGGATTCTGTTCCCACCAGTTACCAGTTTTTGCTGCAAGCATTTCTTCATCATCGGCTGAAAACAATGAAATGAGTGCCGCACGGCGGATGCCGCCAGATAAGACAGCATCAGCAATATGACAAATGATATCATGTACCTCAATTGTGTCTAGCTTGTCGCCGTCCTCTTTATGTTCAAAAATTCCCTCAATCTTGATCAAGCACTCCTTCAAGGGCTGCGGGCCGGGTGCTTTACCGCCTGATGTCAGGAGAGCAGATCCCTTGGGTCGAATGTCAGAAAAATCAAACCTCAACCTAGTTCCGCCTTCAAAGTAGCTTTTTGCGAGTGCCTTGACAGCATCTGCCCAGCCCTCAATAGAGTCCGCAATTAAAAACCTGCGGGACCTCTTAGACGATGGCTTCTTGATCTCAGGCAAGTTTTCCACATGGTGTTTTTGCACAGAGTATCCAACACCTGTGCCCCCTAAGAGGAGGAACATCACCTCGGAAAAAGAATGCCAATCATCAATAGGCAAATAAGCGCAATTAAAAATTCTGTTTGGCGCTACTTCAATTGGTTTTCCACCAAACTGCATACTTCGCATTGATGGTAAAACCTTCTTGTCATAAACATACTTATAGGCCTCGTTAATCTCCTCCTTTAAGTCAGGATATTTCTTAATATGCATCTTCTTGTTTCTGGTTACGAGTTCTTTCCAGGTCTCTCGCCTTTCCTTCTTTGGAAGGAAGCGTGCATATTTCATATGAACGGTAATATCTGATAGGATTTGATTAGCTATACTCATGTCTTATTTTCCTTTTTTTCTTGAAAGCTCTTTTTACTGTTTTGGTAAATTTGAATGTGCTTTGGAAGTGATGTCTTGTCGTCTTCATCAGGTAGATCTGCTCTTTTTAATACTTTTATTTTTACCTTGGATGTGTCCATAAAGATAGGAAAGACTAGGCCATCAGGGCCATTTCTGTTTTTGGCGACGTATATTCTGCCTTGATTAGTGTTTTTATCTTCTATTGTTCTTGATACTGAAAAGATCATATCCGCCACAAAACATTTGCTGAAAGCTTCTGAGATTGATTCCATTGTTATGACCTCTGCATTGAGGCCAGATCTGTTTGTTTGCGATGCGGTCCACACGGGACATTCAAATTCTTGGGCCAAACTTCTTAGCCCTTCATAAATAGACTCCAACTCATTCCTTTTCTCCCTATAATTTCCTACAGGCTTGAGCAAATCACCGTAATCTACTATAATCATTCCAGTTTTGAAGTTATTTTTTTTTAATTTTTCTAGATGAGCCTTTAAAGTATTGATCGATGCTGACTTTGTTGGGTACTCTTTTATAATAAGTCTCCCATCAATATCTTGAATTGTTTCTCTAACGATATCTTTCGCGGAATGCAGGTCACTAAGGCCTACCCCGCTTATGCAACTATCATATCTTTGCCCAGTAACCTCCTCGGAAAGCTCCAGAGTATAATGTATGACATCGAGGCCATTCTTGACTGCCTGGGCTCCCAGGTGAGCTAGGACCATACTTTTGCCTGCGCCTGTTGGCGCAATAACAACGCCAAGCTCCCCTTTCCCAAGTCCGCTTTTTGTTATATTGTCAATTAAGTCCCAACCAGTGGATACAGGCGCTCTGGCCCTAAACTGATACCTCAACTCAAAATCTTTTATGAAATCGTGACCATAGTCGGTATCAATGCCTAGATTAAGGGCCTCATCAATAACCTTTCTTATCTGATCATAAGAAGAGTTCTGAAGAAGTCCTACGGATCTAAGGATTGCTTCCTTTAGTTTCTGTTTTTTGCAAAAATCAAGAGCAGTGTTTTTTATGTAGTCTTCGTCCGTTACCTTTCTGATGATCGATCTTGCGAAATAGTTTCGGACTTGATCTTGGATAATCTCAGATTCATCTTCCAAATCTGTTCTAAGGATGGAATCGAAGATCTTCCTGGTTGGATGTGTTCCATACTTTCTTCGATAATCAAAAATCTTTGAAGCAAAAACTCGCAAGTATTTTAATTCAAAGAAGCCAACATCAACCACTTCTTCAATTTGTTCGGAAAAAGGGCGATCCTCAAGCATGAGGAACGCCAACATTTCTTGAAAATTCTTACCATATTTAGAAAAACTAACGCTCTCTTCTTGCACTTAACACCTTCTTGGTTGCTTAACAAGCATAGCAACGAAAACCTTACTTTTCAATAGAGATTCTATTAAAAATTTGGTACAAATCCGACCAATTGAAGTCTCCGAAACCATCCTGTATCATTAATTTTTTAAACTCTGTTTTGTTGAACCCCATATCACAATTGACAGCCGATTCACGTAGAACCGATTTACCTTGGGGACTGATGCTTGGAGAGTACAACTGCATCATTTTGTAGTTTTGCCTGAGTAGGTCTTCTTTCTCAAGGATAGTTTTGTATACTTTTAATTTGGAATTGCTGTTCTCACAGCACTCGATAATATCATCAACTATATAGTTCTTGTCTTCAGCCAGGAAAGGGAACCTTTTTGCTACGGTTTTTAGGCCTACGCCTCCCACCCCAGGAAGATTGTCGCTTTTATCGCCCTCAAGGGCTCTTGCTAGTGCCATATTCTTTGGATGGATTTTGTGTTCCTCCAAGATATCATTCTTGTTAAGGATCTGCTTCTGTATGGGGCGAACTAAGACAGTTTCGTCATCCAGAAGTTGATAAAAATCTTTATCACTGGAAACGATTATCTTTTGGTGCCCCCTGAATTCAGGAAGGTTATACACATAAGCAATCACGTCGTCGGCTTCCACATTCGGAAGAATCATTTGGCATACTGGCATACTATTGAAGTACTCCATCAACCTAACTTGCTGCCATTTCCTGTTTTCTTCTTTCTGCTCGGGGGAAAGATGTGAACTTTCCCAGTTACAAACAGCAGGCTTTCTGCCTTCTTTATAGTTCTTGTTGATAGCCCTTCTCTTAGAGGAGCCACCAGGGCCGTCCCAACAAATCAGCACGCGACCTGGTTGGGTTTCTCTCAGGAGTTTCTGAAGGATCTTCAGAGACCCCTTAAGACCACCAATTGGGGGTCCATTTAGTGACAAAGACGGGTCAACAACCCATGCTCTATAGAACATGTTAAACATGTCCACAATAAGAATCCGTTTGTTCTTAGACAAAACAACCTCTCTTTTAAATTATTATTTCTTTATATCTCTTTTTACTTTGCGAACTCTGAATGAGAATACTCCGTCTAGAGTCAATGCTTTTGAAATCATCTTCGAGAGGTGCTCATTCAGCGAGTCGCCCGCTAAGTAAAACTTAATTTTTAAAAGAACCCTATTCTTGAGTTCGCTAATCTTGCTAGTTTCTTCAGAATTGATGATGGTGACTCCACAAACTGCTCTGAGTTGGTCGAGCATTTCCTCAATCCCGTATTCACTGCTATACTCCAGATTAATCAGTGCCTTGTATTTCTTGTCCTCAAGGGCTTCTCTGATCAGAGTTTTTATTACCTTTACGTTTTCCATGTTATATTAAATAGTTTACTTCTTCTTCTTAAAGTGTTTTTTGTTCTGTTTCTTACTCTTTTGTCGTGGGAGGCTTTTGAGTGCTTTTAGGGGCCGCTTAGACCTAAAATGTTTACGGTAAACAGGGTAATAGCGATTACGACGGGTCGTGCGTCTCCATGAACGCCCTGGGCGACGATACGTGCGCCAAGAATCCCTATATACCACTCGTGGCCTATAAACTGGCCGATACAGAGGCGCATATGAGTATGTGCGCGGCAAAGTATCAGCATAAACGATCTCATCTGGGTATGTGACGCCACTATCGACGACACACCCAGGAGTTAAAAAGATCCCTCCTCCCATGAGGATATATAAAGTACAAACAGTCATTTTCTTTCTCCTAATCATCTTCTATTTATCTGTTTTTATTACATATTTCGTAACAAGCTCTTCTTCCATTAATTCTAACACTCTGTTGCGGAATTTTTCATCTTTCCTGATTTTATCGATCCAAGTCTTAGATTGAAATTTCTGCTCCGTGCCATCTTTATGGACTAGAGTATACCAAGCTCCAGCCTGAATTATACTCTCTG
>MDSV01066604.1_pt1 | contig 11831 bp, 10 predicted proteins | sample 810851 | NCBI WGS metagenome assembly MDSV01 (sample SAMN05326640, study PRJNA326480) | marine metagenome | isolation source: seawater | place: Atlantic Ocean: North East | collected 2012 | reverse complement strand
TTGTACCAGAGTACAAAAAGAAAAAACTTATCGAAATTAAATAAGTATTAAACCTTACTTGTGGGGATTTCTCCCCACAAGTATCAAATTGTGCTAAAAAGAACATCAATTCTCTTATATGCATCCACTTGATGAAAATTTAATTATTATATCATTGTTATTTACTTCAAATTTTCTTTCACAAGAAATTCCATACTTTTTAGTCTTATAAAGTAAAATTTTATTACCTTTTTCATTTAAATAATCGTCTGTAGATGCTCCCATTTCCATTTTTAGATCAGTAACTTTTTTACCTAAAAATTGTCCATATTTTTCGTGTTCTCTTTCTGCTACTTCATCAGATTTTTTTTTTACAGTTTCGCAACCCAAAATAAGAATAAAAATTAATAATAATTTAATTAAGAAAAAATTTTTCATTTTGATATTGTATCATTATAATACTATATCAAATACTAAATTTTAAGTTGTATTTAATAAGTATAATTAAAATTATAATTATGTTAATTAAATTTAAAAAATGAGCTCTATAAATAAAAAAGAAATAGAAAAATTTTCAAAAATAGCCAATGAATGGTGGAATCCAAATGGTAAATTTAAGCCTTTACATAAATTTAATCCTATTAGAATTAAATATTTAAAAAAAAATATAATTGAACATTTTAAAATTAAATTAACAAATAATCCACTGAGAAAAATTGATTTATTAGATATAGGTTGCGGCGGAGGATTACTTTCTGAACCAATGAGTAGACTTGGCGCAAAAGTAACTGCGATTGATGCATCTGAAAAAAATATATCTGTTGCAAAATTTCATGCAAAAAAAAATAATTTAAAAATAAAATATCTTTGCTCTTCTCCTGAAAAGTTAAATCTTAATAAAAAATTTGATGTCATATTAAATATGGAAATTGTAGAACATGTCGAAGACTTAAATTTTTTTATTAATAAAAGTTCAAACCTTTTAAAAAAAAATGGCATAATGTTTGTTGCTACTATAAATAAAACTCTTAAATCATATTTTTTTGCAATTATTGGAGCTGAATATGTGCTCCAGTGGCTTCCGATAGGAACCCATGATTGGAATAAATTCGTTGAACCAGATGAATTATTCACAATAAGTAAAAAATATAATCTGAAATTAAAAGAAATAAGTGGAATGAAATTTAATCCAATATTAAATCAATGGAATATTAGTAAAGATAAATCTGTAAACTATATTACGATTTTTAAAAAAATTTAATTTTCATTATCTTTGAACCAAGGAACTACTTCTGTTTCAATTCCTTCTTCTTTTAGCTCTATGATCTCTTCAGAGGAGGCTTTTCCATAAATACCCTTAGATTTTTTCTTTTCATCATAATGTAAAGATCTTGCTTCATTGACAAAATTATCTCCAACATAATCTAAATTTTTTTTAATAAATTTTTGATATTCTTTGATTTTTTTTTTTATTTCAAAATACTTGTTATCTTTTAATTCTATTGTATTTTGGTTTTTTGAATTCAATACACTTGGTGCCATCAGAGTTTTTTCTACATTTAATGAATTACAATTATGACAGCTCAAATGTTTTAATTTCTTTAATTTTTCATACTCCCTTGAAGAAGCAAACCAGCTATCAAATTGATTTTTACAATCTTTACATTTTAAATTATATTTTATCATTATTTAATTTCAGCTCCTATAATCTGAATTAATTTCAATATATTTTTTTGTTAGATCCATTGTATAAGCAGTAAAATCTTTATTACCATTATTTAAATTAATAGTTAAATCTATCTTTACTTCCTTCATATATTCTGCGACTTCTATCTCTCTGTAAGTTGAAGATAATTGGCCTTTTTCAATTACTTTTATATCGCCAAAGTTTATTGCTAATTTATTTAAATTCAATTCAACCTTAGATTTTCCAACTGCCATAATAATTCTTCCCCAGTTAGGATCTTGGCCTGCTATAGCTGTTTTAACTAGTGGCGAATTGGCTATTGAGAAAGCAACTTTTTTAGCATCAAGGATATTTTTTGCATTTATTACATTTACAGAAATAAATTTAGAAGCACCCTCTCCATCTGCTGCAACTCTTTTCGCTAAATTTAATAAAACTGAATGAAGAGCTTTATCAAAGTCTTTTAATTTATTATCATTAATGTTTTTAATTTTAGGATTTTTTACTTTTCTTGTTGCAAAAATTGAAACCATATCGTTTGTGCTAGTATCTCCATCACAAGTAATTGCATTAAAAGTTGTTTCTATATTTTTTTTTAATAATTTTTTTAAAATTGAAGAAGAAATATCTGCATCTGTAAAAATATAACCTAACGTTGTTGCCATATTGGGAAAAATCATACCTGAGCCTTTGGCTATACCGTAAATCTTAACTTCGGAACTTGAAATTTTACATTCTTCCATAGCTAACTTTGGTTGAAGATCTGTAGTCATAATTCCCAAAGCTGATTTCATCCATAAATACTTATTTTGTGTATATTTAATTTTATTTATTAAATCAGGTATTGAATTTTTAATTTTTTCAGTAGGAAATTTTTCACCTATTGTACCAGTAGATCCAAATAAAATTTCATCAGATTTAACTGTCTTTTTTTCTTCTTCATCTTCTAGCATTTTAATTGAAAGTTTTTTTGATAATTCTTCAGCAATCTGCACAATGCCATTATGTCCAGTTTTTCCAGTAAAACAATTTGCGTTTCTAGTATTTACTAATAAAGCTTTTACAGAATTTTTTTTAAGACTTAAGTTCCATTTAATATTTTCTGAAATAACTTTAGATTGAGTGTAAACAGAAGCAAAATTTGCTCCATCTCTAAAATAAAATAATACCAAATCATCTCTTGGTTCTTTGTAAAGATTTGCAGATATTGCGGAAATAGCAACTCCATCAATGTGATCAAGGTCCTGAAAGTCACCTATTTTTGACTTTTTATTTTGAGATAATAGAAAATTTTTTATGTTAATAGTCATAGTATTTAAATTAATTATTTTATACCTATATTAAAATATAGATTTAAATAATATACAAAAAAAATAATAAAATGCTCAATCCTTTAAAACTAATATCTAAATTAATAAAATCTTCAAATGAAAAAGAGCTTGATAAGTTAAGAAAAATTGTTTCTAAGATTAATGATCTAGATTTAAAGTTTGAAAATCTAGAGGAAAAAGAATTTCCTCAAAAAACGGCTGAATTTAAAAAAAGATTAAAAAATGGAGAAACTTTAGATCAATTACTTCCAGAAGTTTTTGCTTGTGCAAGAGAAGCCTCTAAAAGAACGATAAATGAAAAACCATATGATGTTCAACTCCTAGGAAGTATCGCACTTCACCAGGGTAAAATAGCAGAGATGAAAACTGGTGAAGGTAAAACTTTAACAATTGTAATGGCTGCATATTTAAACGCTCTCACAGAAAAAGGAGTGCATATAGTTACAGTTAATGATTATTTAGCAAAGAGAGATTGTATGAATATGGGTAAAATTTATTCATACTTAGGTCTTAAGTCGGGATATATAAATAATGATCAAGATGATCAACAAAGAAAGGAAAATTATAACTGCGATGTAACTTATGCAACCAATAGTGAACTAGGGTTTGACTACTTAAGAGACAATATGCAATTTTCTAAAGAACAAATAGTACAAAGAAATCATAATTTTTGTATAGTTGATGAAATTGACTCATGCTTAATAGATGAGGCAAGAACTCCACTTATTATATCAGGATCAACAGAAGATAAAACAGATCAATATCTGGCCATTGATAAACTTATAAAACAACTTTCTAAAGATGACTATGAAATAGATGAAAAAGATAAAAATATTTTATTAACAAACCAAGGTATAGATAATGTTGAAAAAATTTTTACATCTGCAGGTGTTTTAAAAAATAACAATTTTTATGATCCTGAAAATATAAGTTTAGTTCATCATGTTAATCAAGCTTTAAGAGCCAATCATCTTTTTGAAATCGGAAAAGACTATATCGTTAAAGACGGAGTATTAAAAATAATAGATGAATTAACTGGAAGAATATTAGAAGGAAGAAGGTATGGGGATGGATTGCATCAAGCTTTAGAGGCAAAAGAAAGAATTAATATACAGCTAGAAAATCAAACTTTGGCTTCAACTACATATCAAAACTATTTTAAACTATATAAAAAAATTTCTGGATGCACTGGAACAGCGGCAACAGAAGCAGAAGAATTTTTTGAAATATATAATCTTAAAATAATAAGCATCCCAACTAACAAACCAATGATTAGAAAAGATTGGAACGATCAAATTTTTAGAAGTGAATTAGAAAAAAATAATGCAATTGTAACCAAAATTTTAGAATGTAATAAAAAAGGACAACCTATTCTTATATTCACTTCAAGTATTAATAAATCTGAACAATATTCAAATCTATTAGATCAAAAAAAAATATCACACATAGTTTTAAATGCAAAAAATCATGAAAAAGAAGCTGAAATAATTGCAAATGCTGGAAAAATGGGTTCAATAATTATTACAACAAGTATATCAGGTAGAGGAGTAGATATACAGCTTGGAGGAAAAAAGGATAATATTTCTTCAACTGAACAAAAAGAAGAAAAAGAAAAAATTAAATCTCTAGGTGGATTATTTGTTATTGGCACTGAAAGAATGGAATCTAGAAGAGTTGATAATCAGGCAAGAGGAAGATCCGGAAGACAGGGCGATGAAGGAAATTCAATTTTCTATGTAAGTCTTGAGGATGACTTGATGAGAATATTTGGATCAGATTCTATGAATAAAATGCTAGAAAAGCTTGGCCTTAAAGATGGCGAAAGTATTGACCATCCATGGATTAATAAAGCTTTAGAAAGAGCCCAACAAAAAGTTGAGGCAAGGAACTTTGATATTAGAAAAACATTACTAAAATTTGATAATGTACTTTCTGATCAAAGACAAGTTGTTTTTTCTGAGAGAAAAAATGTAATGGAAAATAAAGAAATGTTTTCTTATTCTGATAATTTTTTAAAAGAAATAATTGAAGAATTAATTAACGACAAAAAAAAATATTTAATTAATCCAAAAAATAATGAGATTAGAACAAAAATAATATCTACATTCGGCAAAATTTTTGATGATGAAAAAGTAGAAAACCTTATCAAAATGAATGAAGTTGATTTTGTTTCAGAAATAAAAGAAAAATTTAAAGAAAAACGAAACGAAAGAATTGACTTTTTAGGTGAAAGTCAAGCACAAGAAATAGAAAAAAGAATCTTTCTTCAATCAATAGACATGAATTGGAAATCGCATATACAATATTTAGAACAACTAAGGCAGGTAATAGGTTTAAGATCTTATGGACAAAGAGACCCTTTAATAGAATATAAAAAAGAAGCTTTCAATTTATTCGAGAACTTACTAGAAAAATTGAAAAAAGATTATATAAAAATATTAATTAATCTTGTAATTGTAGAAAAGCCTCCAGAAAATAATAATGAATTAAAAAAAACAAATAAGTTAAATTTTTCTAATAAAAAAATGAAAAGAAATGAACCTTGTTTTTGTGGATCTGGAAAAAAATACAAACATTGCCATGGCTCTTTATAATAAAAATACAAAAAGACATAAAATTATAAAAACAGCTAAAAAAATAAAATAATTTTTAAATTTAATTAAGTTTAAAAATATTGTTTGCGAAAAGCTTTCTTTCATAGCTAAATTCTCTTTCTCCTGATCTTTGTTAATAAAGCCTTTTCTTCTACCAATAGATAAAAATTTATTTTTTCTTTGAGAAAAAATTTCTTCTCTTGTCATAGAAGATAAGTCAGTTAAATTTTTTTTAATTGAATTTCTAATATTTTCTACACTTAAATCTCTATCTCTATGTGCACCTCCCAAGGGCTCAGGTATTATTTCATCAATAACTCCAAGTCCATAAAGATCTTTTGATGATAACTTCATTGCTTCTGCTGCTTCTAAAGTTTTTTTTGGATCTCTCCAAAGTATTGTTGCGCAACCCTCTGGAGAAATTACAGAATAAATAGCATTTTCGAACATTAAAACTTTATTTGAAGATGCTAAAGCAATTGCTCCTCCAGATCCACCCTCTCCAATTATTATGGAAATTGTTGGAACTCTTAATTCCATACAGCATTCAATAGATTTTGCTATGGCTTCAGCTTGACCTCTTTCCTCTGCTCCAACTCCTGGATAAGCTCCAGGAGTATCAATAAATATAATTATTGGTATATTAAATTTATCTGCAACTCTCATTAAGCGAATAGTTTTTCTATAACCCTCGGGTCTCATCATTCCAAAATTTCTCTCTATTCTCGACTCTAAGTCTTCTCCCTTTTCTTGTCCAATAACCAGGACTGAAGTGTCGCCAAATTTTGCAAATCCTGTTAGGACTGATTTGTCTTCTCCATAAAAACGATCACCAGCCAATGGAATAAAATCTTCAAACAAGCTATCAATAAAAAATTTTGATTTTGGTCTATCTTCATGTCTCGCAACCTGCGTCTTTTTCCAAGAGTCTAGATTAGAATAAACTTCTTTCAATTTAGCATCAATTTCTGATTGAATACTAGATATTTTATTCGTATCTACTTCTGATAAACCTTCCTGATTATAAGGATCCTTAAGCTTATCCAGCTCTATCTCAAGATTTTTTATATCATTTTCAAAATTTAAATAATTTTTCATTGTAAATAATATTTATTAATATCAAAAAAAGGCAATAAAATGTTAAATATTTAGTTAGATTATTATTTAATTACATATTATAGTTAAATTTATTTTAAGGGAGAGAGCATAAGTTTTATGCCGCCGAAGGAGCAACTACCCCGGAAACTCTCAGGCAAAAGGACCTTAAATATATTAACTCTGGAAAGAATACTTAATCACCGAAGGAGTAAATCTCTCAGGTAAACAGACAGATGGGGTTGGAGAGTTAATATGAAAGAAAGATATATAAAATTTAAAAATTTATCAATATCAGAAAAATTATTTACTTTTGTAAATAAAGAATTATTGACAGGAACAAAAATAAAAAAAAATATTTTTTGGAATGGATTTGATAAAGCTGCCCATGAACTAAATAGGAAAAATAAAAAATTACTTGAAAAAAGAGAAGAGTTTCAAAAAAAAATAAATGAATGGCATAAAAATCAAAAAAATAGTAAATTTAATATTAAAAATTATACACTTTTTCTAAAAAAAATTGGATACATAAATAAAACTGGATCAAATTTTAAAATAAAAACTAAAAATACTGATATTGAAATATCAAAAATTTGTGGACCGCAGCTAGTAGTACCAATAACTAATGCAAGATATGTTTTAAATGCTGCAAATGCAAGATGGGTGAGCCTTTACGATTCTTTGTATGGAACAGATGTAATTCCTGAAACAAAAGGTGCTGTCATAGGAAAAACCTATAATCCAATTAGAGGAAGAAAAGTAATAGAATATGTACGTAATTTTTTAGACAAATACATTCCATTAAAAAACAAAAGCTGGAAAGATATTAAAAAAATGCCCCAAGTTAATAATAACAAACTAAGTTTGAATTTAAAAAATCCAAAACAGTTTGTTGGTTATAATAAAAAATCAAATTTATTAACATCGCTATTATTTATAAATAATAATCTTCATATAGATATTCTATTTGATGAAAAAGGATCGTTAGAAATAAATAACCCAGAAGGAAATCAAGATATTATAGCAATTCATGATGTTATTCTAGAATCAGCTGTTTCAACTATTTGTGATCATGAAGACAGTGTTGCAGCAGTAGATGCAGAAGATAAGGTAATAGGATATCAAAACTGGCTTGGTCTAATGAAAGGAAATTTAAAAATAGAATTTATTAAAAAAGGAAAAAAAATTTTAAGAAAGTTAAATCCTGATCGAAATTATATATCTCCAAAAGGAAAAAAATTTAAATTACATGGTAGAGCTTTGTTATTAAATAGAAATGTAGGACATCTAATGACTAGTCCTGCTATTCTTTTGAAAGATGGATCTGAATGTCCAGAAGGAATTATTGATGCTTTCATTACTTCAGCTGCGTGTCTTCATGACTTTAATTCAAAAGGTAACTCAAGAATGAAATCTATTTATATAGTTAAACCTAAAATGCATGGTCCTGAAGAATGTAAATTTACTGATCTAATTTTTACAAAAGTTGAAAATCTTTTAAAATTAAAAAAATATTCAATAAAAATAGGCTTAATGGATGAAGAGAGAAGAACTTCAGTTAATTTAAAAGAATGCGTTCGTGCTTTAAGCAACAGAATTGCATTCCAAAATACTGGGTTTCTTGATCGTACTGGTGATGAAATACATACCTCTATGGAGGCTGGCACAATGATAAAAAAGAGTCAAATGAAACTATCAAAATGGATTACAGCTTATGAAAATAATAATGTTGATGTTGGTTTAAGTTGTGGTTTTTCAGGTAAAGCACAAATTGGAAAAGGTATGTACCCTGCTCCAGATTTAATGTCAGAAATGATAAAACAAAAAATTACTCATCCTTTATCTGGTGCTAATTGTGCATGGGTTCCAAGCCCTACCGCAGCAGCGTTACATGCAATACATTATCATGAAATAAATGTTTTTAATAAACAAAAAGAATTATCAAAAAGAAAAAAATCTAAACTATCAGATCTTTTAACAATTCCGATTATTAGAGATCCAAGATGGACAAAAAATGAAATTAATAAAGAATTAGAAAATAATTCTCAAAGTATTTTAGGTTATGTGGTCAGATGGATAGATCAATCAGTTGGCTGTTCCAAAGTACCAGATATAAACGGCATTGGATTAATGGAAGATAGGGCTACTCTGCGAATTTCTTCACAACACATTGCTAATTGGTTGCATAATGGGATCTGTAGTAAAAAGCAAGTTTTAGAAGTAATGAAAAAAATGGCAAAAATTGTAGATAACCAAAATATAAAAGATCCAGGATTAAAAGGACATGCTCCCTACCAGCCTATGTCTGGAAATTTCGACAAGTCAATTGCTTTTAAGGCTGCATGTGAACTTGTATTTCATGGAAGAGCACAACCATCTGGTTATACAGAGCCAATTCTGCATCTGAACAGATTATTAAAAAAAATTAGTCAGAATCGTTCTCAGTCCAATTTCTATTTTTAAAGGCAGAGAATAAAGTTCCATCATCTAAGTTCTCTATTTCTCCTCCAACTGGCAATCCTTGAGCTAATTTTGAAACTTTTACATTTAAATTCTTAAGACTATCTTTAATATAATGCGCTGTTGTTTGACCTTCAACCGTCGCACTTGTTGCTATTATTACTTCTTCAATAGAATCTCTTTTAACTCTTTCAACTAAAGATGAAATTAAAAGGTCTTCTTTTCTATCGCTCGCAGTTGAAGCAATTGTACCTCCCAAAATATGAAAGTAACCTTGATAAATTGTTGAACTTTCTATGCTCCATTGATCAGCAATATTTTCAACAACGCAAATTTTATTAAATTTTTTATCAACATTTTCACAGTTATTACAGCCAACAGAATTAGATTTCAAAGAACCACATAAATTACATCTTGATACATTTTTATAAACTTCAACCAAACTATTTGCCATGGGTTTCATAAGCTCATCCCTGGTATTAATTAATTTTAAAACAATTCTTTTTGCTGACTTTGGTCCTAAGCCAGGTAATCTAGAAATTAATCTAATCAATTCCTCTATCTCATTTATTTTGTACATTAAATTAGATTGGCCACTTAAAACCAGGTATGCCAAAACCTCCTGTTGCTTTTGACAATTCTTCGGTTGTCTTTGTTTTAAGTTGAGATTTAGCATTATTATAGGCTGCAACTATAAGATCTTCTATAATTGATTTTTCTTCTTTCATGGTTTCTGACGAAATTTCTATACTTAACATTTCATTTTCCCCATTAATTATTACTTTAACTGAATTAGTTCCAGACGTACCAGTAACTTGAATATTTTTTATTTTTTCTTGGCTTTCTTTCATTTTGACCTCAAGTTCTTTTGCTTTATCTAAAATCTTATTAAAATCAGTCATTATTAGTCTCTTTTTTGATATTTATTAATTCGGCATCTGAAAAAATTTTCATAACTTTTAAATAAACTTCATTTTTTTTTTCTTCCTCAAGTAGTTTTTTTTTTAACAAAGCACTATTTTCTTTTTTTGATAATTCACCACTTTTTTTTGATAAAGATATTATCCACCTATCTTTAGTCCATTCAAACAACTTAGAAGATAAATTTTTAATAAATTCTTTATCTAAATTGTCATTAAAAGAAATTTCAATTCGCTTATTCTCAAAACTCACAAGATTAACATTTGTTTCTAACTCATATTTTAATTTAATTTCTTTTTTTTTATTACATAAATTGATTAAATCATCGAAAGATCCAATTGACATAATTGAATCCTCTTTATTTTTTAAATTTGAATTTTCAGTTTGCTGTTTTTCTTGAATTACATTTTTAATTTGTCCAATAATTTTACTATTATTGTCGAATAATTTTTTTTCTTCTGTTAAAGACTCTTTCTCTTTATTATTTTTTTCATCTAACAAATTGACCTTGGAGTCATGCACTTTTTGAAAATTTTGTTTATTAGATAATCCTTTTAAATATATTAATCTAATCAAAAACATTTCTATTGCTATATTTTGATTTGATACAATTTCTATTTCCTCTAAAGTTTTAATAGTAAACTGCCAAAACAATAATAAAGTTTCATTTTGTAGATTATGTGAGATCTCTTTGATTTGGTTAAACTCTTCATCATTTAATGTAAAATTTGTTCCATCTATTTTTAAAGAAGAAATATTTTTAAAATAATATAATATTTCTAAAAAATCATTTAAAAATATTTTTGGCTCAATACCTTTATCATAAATGGATCTATAAACTTCAAGAACTTTTTGCTCATTACCTTCAAAAATAAACTTAAACAAATCAATTAAATTTGATCTATCAAAATATCCAAAAATTTTCTGTGTTGTTACTAAATCAAGTTCTTTATTTTTTTCTTGAGTTACGAGAGCTCTATCTAGTAGTGAAAGTGCATCTCTTACAGAACCCTCAGATATTTTTACTATTAATTTTAAAGAATCATCAGCAATTAAACCTTTTTCTTTTTTAGAAATTTTTTTAATAAAATTAAATAGTTCTAAAGATTTAACTCTTGATAAATCAAATCTTTGACACCTTGAAACTACTGTAATCGGTATTTTTTTTATTTCGGTTGTTGCAAAAATAAATTTTAAATATTCCGGAGGTTCCTCAAGTGTTTTTAATAATGCATTAAATGCTTGCTTGCTTAACATATGAACTTCATCAATTATAAAAATTTTATATTTAGCTGATGAAGGGCCATACCTTGAAAATTCTATTAGATCTCTTACATCGTCAACACCTGTTTTACTTGCAGCATCCATTTCTAATACATCTATATTATTAGAATTAGCTATAGACTCACAGTTGTCACATAAAGTTTCTTTGCAAACATTTTCTGCACCTTTTAAACAATTTAATGATCTTGCAACTAATCTTGCTGTTGTGGTTTTTCCAACTCCTCTTATACCCGTAAATAAATATGCATTCGGTACTTTATTTATCTTTATTGAATTAAGTATAGTTTCGGCAATAACCTCTTGTCCGATTAAATCCTCAAAGTTTTGAGGTCTATATTTAAGCGCTAAAACTTTTTTATCATTTATCATTGTTAAAAGGAGACCAACCAACCTGAATATTACTCATTACCCTTGCTCTCTTTCAAGCCTGGGGGAGTTCATGGTACTTTCACCTGACTGGCCTCCAAACTTATTATAACA
>MDSV01240866.1_pt1 | contig 11832 bp, 12 predicted proteins | sample 810851 | NCBI WGS metagenome assembly MDSV01 (sample SAMN05326640, study PRJNA326480) | marine metagenome | isolation source: seawater | place: Atlantic Ocean: North East | collected 2012 | reverse complement strand
CAGAATCAAGAAAGTTCAGAAGAGCAACAAAGTGATCAGGGCCAAGAAGGCTCAGAACAGCAACAAAGTGATCAGGGCCAAGAAGGCTCCGAACAGCAGCAAAATTCTAGTAAAAGCCAAATTGAAGATAATAGAGAATCAGAAAAATCAGATCAAATTAGGCAAGCAGAAGCAATATTAAATGCAATTAAAGGGCAAGAAAAAATTAATCAAAAACATAAAATTTTAAAGTCTAAATCATTTAAACTTGACAAAGATTGGTAGTCTATTTTGAAGGTCTTATTATTAACATTCATACTTAATCTTTCTTTTGCAATAGGATTTAGTGCTACTGCATCAGTAGATAAAAATAGGTGCAACATAGATGATATAATAAGCTTTAAAATCGAATTTGAAAATGCTGATTCATTTAGCAATATAGATATAGCCTCTTTAATAAAAGATTTTACTGTAGTAAGTGGCCCTAGCCAACAAACTAGCATGCAATGGATAAACGGTAAAGTTACTAATTCTAGAATAATGTCTTGGTCATTATCACCAAAAAGGGAGGGACGTTTAGTAATTCCTAGACTTAATGTTCAAATTTCTGGTAAAAAATCTATTACTGAAAAAATAGTGGTTTTTGTTGGTCAATCTCAAAAAAAAGAAAGTGATCTAGATATTTTTATATCTGCTGAAGTCGACAAAGAAAGTGTATTTATTGGTGAGCAGATAACATTGACATACAGCATACATAGAAGAGTTGAATGTTCTATTGAGCCTTTTGAAATACCAAAATTTCCAGGTTTTTGGTCTGAGGAGCTATTTAGACCTAACCAGATCAAATTCAAAAACATTGCAATTAATGGAGTCCAATACCAAAAGGGGATACTTTATAAAGTTGCATTGTTCCCTATATCTGGCAAAGAACTTGAAATTGAATCCTTATCAATAAAAATTCAAAAACAAAAAAAGAAGAACAGGAGAGGTCGAGATCCTTTTTTTGACCCATTCTTTGATTCATTTTTTACTGAGACTGAAACTAAAATACTAAGATCAAAAAAACGTAAAATATTGATTAAAAATTACCCTGGTTCTAGGCCAATTGGTTTTACTGGAGCAGTGGGAAATTTCAAGATCTCTACATCAACAGATACTGATTCAACAAATGTAAATGAAGCTATAACATTTCGTGTAATTATTGAGGGTGTTGGCAATATGGGCCTTTTTACTATCCCTAAAATAAGTTTTGCTGATGATATTGATCAGTTCCCTCCAAAAGAAAATTTTGAAAAAAATGTTTTCAGAGATGAACTTTCAGGGAAAATGATATGGGAGTACATTTTAGTACCAAGAGTTTCGGGAAAACTTTCAATACCTTCGATAAGTTTTACATTTTTTAATCCTAAAATAGAAGAATGGAAGAAACTTTCATCAAAGCAAGCGTTTGTATTCATCAATAATACCAATGATAATTATTTAACAAATAAAGGTTTAACTAAAAGAGAAATCGAAGTTCTTGGAAAAGATATTAAATACATATATAATGGAAGCCCAATCTTAAACCATGTTGATTCAAACCCTTTTAATTACATATTTTTAATATATTTTTTAAGTATTCTGATTTTATTCCTACCAAATATTTTAAATTCTATCATTGGATATAATCTTGATAGTATGCCTGCTAGATTATCAAAAAATGCATTAAAGAAAGCTTTAAATAGCCTTAAAATTTCTCAAAATAAAACAAGTAATTATGATAATAAAATTATTTTTCAATTCTTGAAAGAAAAATTTCAACTTAAAACCTCTAATTTAGATTCTATTTCAATAAAAGCTCACTTGGAAGGCAGAATGAATAATAAAGATTTGGACGAATTAATTGGCCTTCTAAAGTTGTCAGAAAGTTTTATTTATGGTAATAAAAAAATAAATGATATCTATTCTCTTAATCAAAAAACTTCTTCAATTCTAAAAAAAATTGATAAATCATACTGATGAATAGATTAATATTTATTTTAGTGATTACATCTATTTCTTTTTCAGATCAAATAATCGAAAAGTTTCAGGCGGCTAATACTAGATACAATAATGCAGATTATCTTGGGGCAATAAAATTATATGAGCAGATAATTTCAGAAAAATGGCAAAGCGGATATTTATATTATAATTTAGGAAATTCTTATTTCAGGGCAGGAATGATAGGTCAATCCATTTGGGCATATAATAAAGCTTTGAAGCTTAGTCCAAGATTTGAAAATATTAAATATAATCTTGAAATAGCTAATACTAAAATTAAAGACAGGGTTACTCTGCCTTCTGAGTTTTTCCTTGTTGATCTTTACATTCAATTAAAAAATTATTTTACTTTTCTCGAATGGCTTTTTATGAGTGGATTATTATTTTTTTCATGTGCTAGTTTTTTTATGATTTCGAAAGTATTAATATTAAATAGCAAAGTGATCAGAAGATTTATTCTAATGTTATCATTTTTAGCATTAGCTCTTCATCTAATTACTTTGGACATTTTTTTAGAAAAAAATAAAGACAACAATGGTATCATTATTTTTGATGATGTACATGCATTTTCAGGACCTTTTTATGGAGAAAACACAAAGTTATTTATACTTAATGAAGGAACAAGAGTATCTATATTGCAAAATCAAGGAAGCTGGGTCGAAGTTATTTTATTAAGCGGTGACAAAGCTTGGATACCAAAAGAAAAAATTAAAGTTTTATGATAAAATTTTTTATTACACTCTTAATTTCTAATTTTTTACTTCTCGGAAATGAAAATGATTCTTTATTTTGGTTTGATGTTAAAAATATTGAATATGAACCACCGTACTTTCCATTAATAATCAACAAGGTTTTCAGCGGAAGTCATTTATCTATTATTGATTCAATGAAAAAAATAGAAGAAAAAGAACTCGAGGTGTTTCGGATTCAAATTTTTGAATCAACAGTAGCCTCTATTGCACGAGCTGAGGCAAGAAGGTTTCAGAATATTTTGGGAGATACAGTTTATATTAATTTTGAAACGCCTCTATACAAACTCAGAATAGGTAATTATTTTAATAGAAAAAATGCAGAGGATGCTATAGAATCAATTTCAAAATTAGGAGCTAAAGATGCATGGATTATTAGAACAAAAAAAAATATTAAGGATTAATTTTAATGGCTGGACATAGCAAATGGGCAAATATTAAACATAGAAAAGGTGCTCAGGATGCTAAGAGAGGAAAAATATTTACTAAAATAATAAAAGAAATTACTGTAGCAGCAAGGTTGGGCGGAGGGGATCAAGGTGCTAACCCAAGATTGAGAAAAGCTGTTTCAAACGCTCGTTCAAACAATATGCCTCAAGAAAATATTATAAGAGCAATTAAAAAAGGTAATGGTGAACTGGAAGGTGTTCACTATGAAGAAATGGTTTATGAGGGTTATGGACCTCTTGGAATTGCCATTTATATGGAAGTTATTACTGATAATAAAAATAGAACAGTTTCAGAGTTAAGACATATCCTGAATAAGTATAATGGTAGCCTAGCAGAGCCTGGGAGTGTTTCTTGGATGTTTAAAAGAGCCGGATTAATTATTATGTCCCTATCAAGTATAAATGAAGAAAAGTTGATTCAAGATGTTCTTGAAGTAGAAGCAGATGACTTCGAGATAATAGGTCAGGAGGCATATGTGTCAGTAGATCAAGTTAAATTGATGACTGCTAAAGAAGGTTTAGAGAAAATTGGTTATGGCGTTAAGTCAGCTGAAATAATAATGACGCCGAATTCATTACAAAATATCGAAGAATCAGACAAAAATAAAGTTCTTGAACTTATGAACTCGATTGATAATCATGATGATGTGAATCAAGTCTTTTCAAATTTTTCTATAAGTGAATAAAATAAGAATTATTTCAATCGATCCGGGAATAGTCATTACTGGTTTTAGTATTTTAGACTTTAGAAAGGCAAATATAAAACTAATAGCCTATGGTACTATCAAGCCAAAAAAGAAAGATAGGCTTGAGCAGCGTTTATTGCATTTGCATGACGAGACATTAAGTATTATAAGTAAATTTAATCCATCAATTATGGCTATAGAGGATTCTTTTTACAGTAAGAATGTTAAATCTGCTGTAACTTTGGGTCAATCTAGGTCTGTAATGATGCTAGCTGGTGCAAAATCAGCAATTGATATATATCAATTTGCTCCCAGAAAAGTAAAACAGTCATTGTGCGGAAATGGTTCTGCAACTAAAGAGCAGGTTCAATTTATGGTATCAAATATCTTGAAATTAGAAAAACTTCCAAAACCTATTGATATAACTGATGCAATGGCAGTAGGTATTTGTTTTATAAATAATTTCAATACAATTTGAAAAAATTTGTTATATGATTGACCAAATAAGTGGCAAAATAATTTCCAATAATGGCGGTTACGTCGTGATTTCTGTTGGAGGTCTTGGAATTAGAGTAAATATTTCAGCTGCTTTTTCATCAAAACTAGTAGAGGAAGATTTAATTACACTAGCAACATATCTCAATGTAAGAGAAGATGCTTTAGACTTGTATGGTTTTAAAAATGAATCTGAAAGAAATTTATTTTTAATGTTGATTTCTATTAGTGGAATTGGTCCTAAGTTGGCGATATCTATTTTAGGTGGGGTTGAGTTTAATGAATTAAAATCAATTATTGTTTCTGGTAATATCAAATCACTTACTTCCATTCCTGGCGTAGGTGCTAAGACAGCAAAACGAATTATAATTGAATTAAAAGATAAGTTATCCAAGACAGTTACAACTGAACTTGGTTTTGATGATGATTTTGAATCGAAGATATCAAAGGATGTCTTAAGTGCTTTAATCGGTCTTGGCTACAATGAGAACATTGCAAAAAGTGTAATTAAAAAAATGAACCCTACGAATACTGATAATTCTGCTAAAAGTATTGAAAATCTAATTAAAGAGGCTTTAAAAATTTTAAATGAATGATAAAATGAGAAAAACTGCACTTTTTGATTATCATAATTCAAATAGTAATAATATCATTAGTTTTTCAGGCTACGCTTTACCTGTGTTTTATAAAAGCATATTGGAAGAGCATCATGCTGTAAGAAAAAATGCTGGTTTATTTGATGTGAGTCATATGGGCCAAATTATTGTTTCAGGGGCATTAGCTGAAAAATTTGTTCAAATTGTAACAACAAATGATGTTTCTAAAATAAGTTATGGGCAAGCACAGTATTCTGCTATTTGCAATGATGATGGTTGCATCATTGATGATATTATTGTATACAAATTGATCTCTGGGTTTATGCTTGTAGTTAATGCATCAGACATTGAAAAAAAATATGCATGGCTTAAATCAAAACAATTTGATGAAGTAAGTATAGAAAACAAAAGCAGTGATTTGTCCATGATTGCTCTTCAAGGTCCAAAATCAAAGAGAATACTTCAAAGTATTATTTATGATGACATATCAAACTTGAAATTTTATAATTTTATAGAAAGTGTCAACTGTTTAGGGCATGATATTTTGCTTTCTAGGACAGGATATACAGGTGAATTAGGATATGAAATATATTGTAAGCATGATACTATAAAAATTATATGGGAAAACATTCTTAAGAATTTTAAAAAAGATGGAGTCTTAGCTGCTGGACTTGGTGCAAGGGATACGCTACGATTAGAAATGGGTTATCTTCTTTATGGTAATGACATTAACATTGACACTCATCCATTCAAAGCTGGATTAGGGTGGATAACTAGTTTTAAGAAAGGTGATTTCATTGGTAGAGAAGAAATAATTTCAAAGCGTGATAAGGATAACTACCAATTGATATATTTTGAAATGATTGAAAAAAGTATTCCGAGACCTGGATTTGAAATTTTAATTAATGATAATGTTGTTGGTGTTGTTACTAGCGGTACAATTAGTCCAAGTTTAAATAAAGGAATAGGCATAGCATACATTGATAAAGCATACACAAAAAAAGGATTGGAATTATTAGTGAAAATTAGAAATAAATCTAAAAAAGCTATTGTAGTAGAGGCACCTTTTTATTCTTCTGGGACATTAATAGATTGATGAAATATCTTTATATTTTTTAAATAATTATTGTTATTTTTGATTTGGTTCCACATGCCTAAGAAAACCTCAAATAGCAACGATAAACGTCTTGAAATACTTGGCGTTCTTTTTTCTGCTTTGTCTCTATTTATAATTATTAGCCTATTGGGGCATGATTCTAGTGAAGAAGTAACTTTTAGTCCAAACACTCAAATAAATAATCCAATGGGTATTTTGGGCATATTAGTATCCCACCTCTTAGTAAAGCTTGCTTTTGGTTATATATCTTTGATACTTCCAATGCTGGGTGTTTACTGGGGTTGGATATTTTTTTCAAAAAAAGACTTTGATGTTCCCTTAAAAGTTTCTTTCTACAGCCTACTTTTAATGATTCTACTTTCATTATCGGTCGGTATATTTTCAATTTATTTTAGTTTTGGAATTTCAAAGTTTCAGTATTCCGGGGTCTTATCTGGACTTCTAGCTGACTTTTTTCTAGATATGTTTAGCATCTACGGATGTATGATTTTCATGGCAGCAAGTTATTTAATGCTTTTGAGAGGTTTTTTCGATTTAGATCTTTATAAACCATTTTTAATGCTAAAGCAAAAAATTTTAGTGGTAATTGAAAATTATAAAGAAGCTAGGCATTTAAATTTTAAAGAAGTAGAGAAGAGAAAGCATACAAATGAATTAAAATCAAAGATAAAGCTGGATAGTGACTTATTAACGCAAAATAAATCTATTGAGATTGATAAAAATATTGAAAATAGCGAATCATTTATTGAAGAATCTAAAAAAGTATTCTCCTCATCTTACAAAACTAATTACATTTCCAATGATAGGCTTGACGACAATGTGCCTGATGACAATAGGCCTGACGACAATGTGCCTGATGACAATGTGCCTGATGACAATAGGCCTGATGACAATGTGCCTGATGACAATAGGCCTGATGACAGTGAGCTTGATGACAATAGGCCTGATGACAGTGGTGAAGACAATAATTCAGATTTAAATATCAAAGAAATGGCTCAAAATACTGAAATAGACATTGATGAAATTGAAGAAAGAAAAAAGCCAAAAAGAAAATATATTCTCCCATCCTCAGATTTACTTAAAAGCCCTATAAATATCTCGGATAATCTTAGCAGAGACGAGCTTGTTGACAGGGCTAATTACTTAACACAGTCATTATCAACGTATGGCGTTGTTGGAAAAGTTGTAAATGTTCACCCTGGGCCCGTGATAACATTATTTGAAGTTGAGCCAGCCGAGGGCGTTAGGGTTAATAAATTTGTTCAATTAGCTGATGATCTTGCTAGAGTTATGGAAGCTAGCAGTGTTCGTGTGATCGCTCCAATTCCGGGAAAGTCATCTGTAGGTATTGAGATTCCAAATCGTAATCCAGCTACTGTTTATTTTAAATCAATTATTAATAGTGCTGAGTTTGCTGAGGCTGAATCAATGTTGACATTAGCTATTGGCAAAACTACCTCAGGCGAAATTAGCACCTTAGACTTATCTAAGATGCCTCATCTTCTCATAGCAGGTACAACTGGATCTGGTAAATCCGTTTGTATTAATACTATCATTTGTAGCATACTATATCATGCTAGTCCGGATGAAGTAAAATTTGTTATGATTGACCCTAAAAAGGTTGAGATGACTCTTTATAAAAGTTTACAAGGTTATCATCTTTTAAAGATGGAAGATATTGATGAACCTATAGTAACATCTGTTGATAATGCTATTCTTGCATTAAGAGCTCTTGAAAAGGAAATGGATAGGAGGTATAATGTTTTAGCGGAAGCTATAGTTCGAAATATTTCTGAGTACAATGAAAAAATGGAAAAATCAGGTGAAAAAATTATGCCATACATTGTTTTAGTCGTAGATGAATTAGCAGATCTGATGATGTTGTCTGCGAAAGATGTTGAAGCGCCCATAGCAAGATTAGCTCAGCTTGCAAGAGCTGTAGGAATTCATCTTGTTATTGCAACACAGAGGCCCTCTGTTGACGTCATTACAGGGGTAATTAAAGCTAATTTCCCTTCTAGAATTGCTTTCCAAGTTGCAAGTAAAATTGATTCTAGGACCATAATTGATCAGCCTGGTGCAGATAAACTAATTGGGAGAGGTGATATGTTACATCTAGGTACTGGTAGTTCTGATGTTTTCAGAATGCACAACGCATTTTTAACTTTAGAAGAAATTGAAGCAATTATGGTTCATATTACCGAACAGCCTAAATCAGATGATGTAGCGCTTCCATCTGTAAGAGAATCTTTACAAAACGAATACAGCGGAAGTGATGATGGATCAAATGACGATTTGTTTAACGATGCCATTAGTTTAGTTGTAACACATCAGCAGGGCTCGATTTCACTATTGCAGAGGAGGCTTAAAGTCGGTTATTCAAGAGCAGCAAGATTAATTGATGAAATGGAGCAAGCTGGAATAGTAGGGCCATTTACAGGTAGTAAAGCTCGAGAAGTGTTAGTAGATGAGTCTTACTTAGAAATTATCAAGGATTAAAAGTATATTGAGATTTTTTAGAAAAATTATATTAGTTATAATAACACTTGGTTGTTCAAATGGTAATCATTTAGAGGACTTTTATAAATTATTGGAAAATGATTCTGTTTTAAAGCTAAAAATTAATTTAACTCAAAGTCAATTTGAAAAAAATTACAATTCTTTTGGAGATTTTTTCGTGTTGGGACCAAGGAAATATTTTTATGATTCATTAGATTTAAAAATCAGTGTTAATAACGATGTTGCTATTACTAAAAATTATAAAAATAAACAAATAGTTTATAATGATTTGACTGAGGGGGAATTAAATCTTTTCGATATATTATCAGGAAATCGAAACTACATTAAATTTTTAGATGACAAAGTAGATATTAATAGATATGATTTTCAAATTCCAACCATGGGTTTTAAAGGGCATTTTTTATTTGAACCTATTTCAGGGAACTTAAAATTGATTTTCTTTAAGAATGATTTTAATCATTCTGCATCAATCAATATTTACGAAATTGAAATTTTAGATGATTACAACCCTAAAATTGAAAAAGAAGATTTTGAAGTAATAGATCTGCGTGGCTAAATATTTAAAAATATCTTTATTGTTTCTTATCAGTTGCTTTGGACTATTTTATGCGTTTAAAAGCATTGAGCTCTCTGAACTATTAGATCATCTATATGCAATAGATTTAGTTAAGTTTTCCCTATCAATATTAATTTTAATTGTTGCGTGTGTAATTAGAGCAGTAAGGTTAAAGTACCTTGCATTACCTATTGACGAAAGTATATCTACTCATCATCTGTTCGGAGCAACAATGATAGGTTATTTTGGCAATGGGATACTCTTTTTTAGGCTTGGTGAACTTCTTAAAGCATATGCTATTTCTCAAGGAAAAAAAATAAAACCTTCAGAATCTTTTGGTTTAATTATGCTTGAAAGATTAGTAGACGCTATATCCGTTTTTTTTCTTCTAATTATCGCCTTACCTTTTCTGCCTTTAGATGATAAAATAATAAGATACTGGGTAATTGCGTTTATGGTTGTGACATTGCTATTGATAGGGATTTTGATTGTTTTGAACTTTTTGGATTGGAAGTTTTTAATTGATCACTTGGGATTTTTAAATGAAACTTTTAGGAAGAAGATAGCTGATACTATAGAAAAAATCTATGACGGTTTAGGACTGGTTTTTAAAACAAAAAAGAAGACTGAAATTTTAAGCTGTACTATTTTAATTTGGCTTTGTTATTTTTTAATGACCAAATGGTTAATTGAATCGTGCCATATTGATTTAAATTTATTTGATTCTTTTATAATGCTCATTCTTGGTGCGATAATCATTTCTGTGCCAGCATTGCCAGGAGGTTTAGGTACTTATGAGGCTGGAATAACATACGCATGTACGTTTTTATTCTTTGTTTCGAAAGATATGGCTTTGACATATGCTATAGTGTCCCATACTTCAAATTATTTGCCTTATCTAGTTATCGGCTTTTTCTACTTTATTAAAAGTGGCGTAAAAATTAATTCAATTAAAAATAAACCACTGAGTCATGAATAGTAAATATGAGTGTATTTTTCTTGATAGAGATGGAACAATAAATATTGACCCTGGGTACATATCAAGCGTTAAGGATTTAAAGTTTTACGATTATACATTTGAAGCTTTGAGGCTATTAAAGCCTCTTACAAAGTCCTTCATAATTATTACAAACCAGTCAGGAGTAAACAGAGGGATAATTAAAGAAAAAAAATTAATTGAAATTAATTCTTTCATTCATTCAAAATTTCTTGAAAATAAAATCAATCTATTAGATATATATTATTGTACTGATTTACCTGGAAACGGATCAACATTTAGAAAGCCTGGAGTGGGTATGTTTTTGCAAGCCTCAACTGAATACAATATAGATCTAGCCAAATGTATTATGATAGGTGATTCATATAAAGACATTGTTCCTGCAAAGAAACTTGGTATGAGTTCATTGCTTGTTCTATCAGGTAATGGAAAAAAAGATTTAAATAAATTCGATCATTCATTCAAACCCGATTACATTGCTGGAGACCTATTTTTAGGTGCTAAGGATTTAACTCAATGAAGGTAGCAGTTATTTTAGGCGGGGCTAGTTTTGAAAGGGAGGTTTCATTGAAAACTGGTAAAGCAGTTATTGAAGCTTGTAGAGATAATAATTATGAAGTAGAGGCTGTAATTATTTATGAAAATTATAAAAAATTGCTACCGATTTTAAAAAAAGCGGACATTGTTTTTAACGCTTTACATGGAACAATAGGTGAGGATGGAGTAATTCAAAATTGGTTAGAAGAAAACAATATTAAGTTTACAGGTTCAGGCTCTTTTTCATCCTCATTATGCATGAATAAAAAAGAATGTAAAAAATTGCTAAGAAAGAATGGGTTTCTTACCCCTAACTGGATTGAATTTGAAGAAGGCCTAGAAATAACTGACATTTCATTGCCCTGCATTGTAAAGCCTAATGCACAAGGTAGTACTTTTGGTTTATCTTATGTTGAAAAAATAAAAGATTTAATACCTGCAATTATGAATAGCCAAAAATTTGATAAAAATACCATAATTGAGGATTATGTAGCTGGAAAAGAAATTACTGTTGGAATAATTAAAAAAAGTCCACTGCCAATTATTGAAATATCACCAAAAAATAAAGTTTATGATTACAAATGTAAATATACGGCAGGCATGAGTAAATATAGTTGCCCTGCGGATATAAGTGATAAATTAAGCAAAAAAATAATGAGTGATAGTATTAAAATCTTTAATCTATTAGAATGCAGAGGGTATGGTAGAATTGATTTTATCATTGATAAAAATGACAAATACTATTTTTTAGAAATAAATACTTTGCCTGGAATGACTTCTACCAGCTTACTCCCTATTGCTGCAAAAGCTCATGGGTTATCATTTAGTGAATTAGTTAAAAATATAATTGATTTAGGCTTAAACGTATGATATTTCTAATTAAATTTTTGCAAATTAAAAATTTGTAAATAATAAATAATTATTATTAAGTTGAGAGGCTGTAGATCTATTTAAAAAAACTCATATTTTAATTAAACGTTATTTTTAGTTTTAATTAAACGTTCCATTTGAGCTTCATTATATGAAGTGAAATATATCTACACTAAAGTTTTTTGAAAATTATCAAAGAATTGAATTGCCACCGTAGCTCAGCTGGTAGAGCAACTGATTTGTAATCAGTCGGTCGGAGGTT
>MDSV01180116.1_pt1 | contig 11832 bp, 14 predicted proteins | sample 810851 | NCBI WGS metagenome assembly MDSV01 (sample SAMN05326640, study PRJNA326480) | marine metagenome | isolation source: seawater | place: Atlantic Ocean: North East | collected 2012 | reverse complement strand
CTCAGTTTTATGTAAATTATGTAGAGCAAATAAAGATGTTACTCCTGGATTTTGTACTGGCATCTAAACCTCCTAACTTACCTTTTCTAGCAACTTACGTGCCAAGTAAGTGTTTTCTTTAAAAAATATATGTGTCAATTTTTTTAACATGAATTGGTTTCTGCAAGTTATATGCCAATAAAAAATACTAAATGTATCGATATAAAAAGAAAAAAATACTAAATATAGTTTATTTGATAAGTTTCCTTAAAAACATCTCAAGTAAAAATATTTGTTTATATTATATAAGTAGAGTAAAACTATGCAGGTAATTATTTTTTAAATTACCTGCATAATTGAATGTACAAACTTATTGTAGTACCGCTAAAATAGCGCTTTGGGCCTGATTAGCTTGAGCTACCATTGCCATTGCTGATTGGTTTAAAACAGAGTTTTTAGTTAGATTTGCTGTCTCTTTAGCAAAGTCTGTGTCTTCAACTCTAGCTGCTGCTGCTGCTAAATTTGCGGAAGCTGCATAAGCTACAGCTTGTCTTCCTTTAAGAGCGGCTATACCAGCTGCGACGTTACCAAGAGATAAAGCTACTTCTTGTAATGTAGTATCAGCTGAACCGTCTGCAGTAGCTGCTGCTGTTCTAGTAGCTGCAGATATTGTTTCTGAAGTTGTTAAAGTAACAGTTCCACCATCATCTGTGACACCTATTGCATGCTCTTTTGGTCCAGTTCCAAGCAAAGCTATTCCGTTAAAAGTTGTTTTCGAAACAATTGCATCTATCGCTGTACCTAATGCTGTTGCCTCGGCATTCATTGCTGCTTCATCTGCATCATCATCTAGTAATGCTGCATTATCAGCCTGAATTCCTAACTCTCTTAATCTTTGAGCTAATGCTGCTATTTCTAAAAGTGCTGATTCAGCAGTTTGTGCTGCAGATATACCATCCTCAGCATTTCTTGCGGCTACTGCCCAACTTTTTGATCTAGCTTCTAAGGTATTTGCAACTGATTGACCAGCAGCATCACCTCCGTAGACTGATCTCATACCTGTTGATAAACGAGCAATTGACTCGTTCATTCCGTGTCTAGCTTTGCTAGCTGCTGCTCCAGCTACTAGCGCTCCGACTGCTATATTTGATACACTTGGCATTTATTTATTTCCTTTCATTAAGTTATTATTGTAAAACTGCTAAAATGGCGCTTTGAGCTTGATTAGCCTGGGCTACCATTGCCATAGCAGATTGGTTTAACACAGAGTTTTTAGCGAGGTTTGCTGTTTCTTTAGCAAAATCTGTATCCTCGATTCTAGCAGCTGCTGCTGCTAAATTTGCGGAAGCTGCATAAGCTACTGATTGTCTTGCTTTAAGAGCTGATATACCAGCTGCGACATGACCTAAAGCTATAGCTACTTCTTTTAATGTAGTATCAGCTGAACCGTCTGCACCATCTGCTGCCGTTCTAGTGGCTGCATTAACTTCTTTAAATGTTATTGTAGCTGTTCCACCATCATCAGTAACTCCTATAGCTATTGGTACATCACTAGTGTCTAAAAGCTGTACACCATTAAAAGTTGTTTTCTGAACAATTGCATCTATTGCTGTACCTAATGCTGTTGCCTCGGCATTCATTGCTGCTTCATCTGCATCGTCATCTAGTAATGCTGCGTTGTCAGCTTGAATTCCTAATTCTCTTAATCTTTGAGCTAATGCTGCTATTTCCAAAAGTGCTGACTCAGCTGTTTGTGCTGCAGATATTCCATCTTCAGCATTTCTTGCTGCCATTGCCCAACTTTTAGACCTAGCCTGTAAAGTGTTAGCAACTGACTGACCAGCTGCATCACCTCCATATATTGATCGTAGTCCTGTAGATAAACGAGCAATTGACTCGTTCATTCCGTGTCTAGCTTTGTTAGCTGCTGCTCCAGCTACTAAAGCTCCGACCGCTATATTAGATACACTTGGCATTTAATTCCCCTTTTGAGATGTCCATAATGGTACAAACGACTATTTAAAAAAATATTTAGCAATCAGAAAAAGAAAAAATAGCTAGTTGCTATGGCACGATGATTGCAGTTTATCCTGACAAAAAAGGAATTTTTATGCACTTACAAGGAAACTTTGAAAATAACTTAGCTGCTGCATTTGATTTTATTAATACAGGAAAAATTGATAAGGCAATAGATTTATTTGAAAATCTAACAAATAAATATCCAAAAACAGCTAGAGGTTTTCATTTAAAAGCCTTTGCTTACACAAAAAAATATAATTATGAAAAAGCTTTAGAAAGTATAAAAGTGGCAAAAGAACTTTCTCCTGAAAATTTAGATATTAATTTAGATTACAGTAATATTCTTAGTAGTGTAGGAAAAAAAACAGAATCAATAAAAATTTTAAAAAATTTAGAAAATAAAAAAGATTCTAGGGTATTTTATAATCTTGGATGTTTGTATATGGATACAGACAAACCAACCGATGCTATTGAAAGTTTAAAAAAAACATTAGAATTAGACCCCGAAAATAAACAAGCTTCTTTCAATATAGGAGTTTGTCTTTTTAATACAAAAAATTATGAAAAAACAATTAAAGTTTTTCAAGCATATCAAAAACAATTTGGTGTAAACTTTGAAGCAGAAAGATATATTTCCTTATCGTTTTATTCCTTAAATAATTTAGAAGATGCTGAAAAGTCTTTAAAGCTACTATGTAATATCAAGCCTCAAGATTCAAGTATTTGGTACGATAGAGCAATTATTCTAGAAAATATGAATCACAATATTGATGCAATTCATTGTTATTTGAAAACTCTTGAACTTGTACCAGACTTTAATGATGCCTTTAAAAGACTGGCAACTGTGTACCAAAAGCTTGGTAAACTTTCAGAATTAATAGAGGTATATGAATTAGAAAAAGAGAAGGACAAAGATAATCATATAACTTATTCTTTTCTTTCCCAAGCGTATCTACTAAATGAACAAAGTGAAAAAAGTATAGAGTATATTGAAAAGGCTATGGATTTATATTTATCAAAAAATAATGATAAAAATAATAATACATATCTAGATTATCTTTTAATAAAAGGACACATTTACCAAAATATAGAAGGCTCGGAAAAAGCCATAGAAACTTTTAAAAAAGTATTACAAATTGATAATAAAATAGCACAAGCCCATGTACTCATTGGAAATGCATACGTAAACATTAGAAAACCTAAAGAAGCTTTACCTTATCTTAGAGAAGCAAACAACTTAAATCCTGGCATAGCATCTATTCACGCTGACTTAGGAAATGCATACTATATGCTAGGTAAAAAAGAAGAAGCAATAAAATATTTTTCAGAGGCTGAAAAACTAGACCCTAGCATGTCATCTGCGTTGTCATCTAAGGCAGCTGCATATATGGATACTGGTAATTCAGAGGAAGCTATTCATACTTTAATTAAATCTATTCAAAAAGATCCTTATAATAGCAACGCCTACGTAAACCTTGGTATTTTATTTAGAGACCAAGGCCTAACACTAGATGCCATAAAATGGCTAGAAAGAGGAATAACAATTTTGAAAAGTCAACCTTACAAGGATAAAAGAATAGCATCAGCACTATCTAATCTAGGCTACTCATATTTGGATATAGCTGAATTCTCAAAAATGAAAAATTGCTTTGAAGAGGCAATCAAATATGATGAAGATTGTATGTCCGTTCCTGGTTTTACTTATTACGCTAAATTATTTGTGGCTGATTGGAATAATTTAAATTATTCAAAAGACTTAACAATAAAGAAAATTTTAGAAGGAAAAAATATTTGCACTCCTTTTTGTTCATTTTCGATTACAGATGACTTAAGCATCCAAAAGAAAACAGCCATAACTTACTCTCAAGATAGGGTGTCAAAGGTTCATAGAGCAAAAAAATATTCATATAGCAATAGCTATAACCATACTAAACCAAGAATAGCTTATATTTCTTCAGATTTTCATGATCATGCAACTATGCATTTGATGGCTGGATTGTTTGAAAATCAAAATAATGCAGATTTTGATTATCATGCTATTTCATATACTAAAAAAGAAAAAAAAGATAATTCTGATATCTATAAAAGAGTTGAAAAATCATTTAATAACTTCCATGATGTAACTGATAAAACAGACGAACAAATAGCAGACCTTATTAATAAATTAGAAATTGATATAGCTGTAGATTTAAAAGGATATACCTATGGAACAAGAATAGATCTTTTAGCTCATAGGCCTGCACCAATACAAATTAGTTATCTTGGCCATCCTGGAACTACTGGAACCGAATTTATTGACTATGCAATAGTTGATGAGTTTTTAGTTCCTAAAGAAAATGAAGAGTTCTTTACAGAAAAACTAATTAAACTAAAAGGATGCTATCAACCTACAGATAATAAAAGAGCTATTCCTAAAACTCCGTTAAGAAAAGAATTTGGACTTCCAGAAGATAAGTTTATTTTTTGTTCTTTTAATAATACTTACAAAGTTCAACCTGAAATGTTCAAAGTTTGGATGGATATACTAAAAGCTAAAGATGATAGTGTTCTATGGTTATTGGAGACAGAAGACATTGCAAAAAATAACTTGCTGAGTTTTGCAAAATCTTATGGAATAGAAAAAAATAGAATAATTATTTCTAAAAAAGTACCAAATGCAGAACATATCAGAAGACAAATGTGTGCTGATTTGTTTTTAGATACATTTCCTATATGCGCTCATACTACAGCTAGTGATGCTCTTTGGATTGGGCTTCCTTTAATTACTATGGCAGGTAAAAGCATGGTAAGCAGAGTAGCTGGAAGTACGCTTAAGAATATAGGTATGGAAGAATTAATTACATACAATTACGAAGATTATAAGAATAAGGCGTTATATATAGCAAATAACAAAAATTATTTTAAGGAAATTAAAAACAAAATTATAGAAAATAGACAAAATTCAAAACTTTTTGATACTGAAGGATTTACAAAAAATCTTGAAAGTGAATATCAAAAACTTTTTTCAAATTTTAAAAATAATAAATAATATGACTAAAAATTTTGAGTATTTTATAGTTCGTTCTGAAGGTGGTTTAGGAGCACAAATAGTTGCAGCATCTGCTTATTATTTTTTAAAAAGCATTGGATGCAAGGTTTTGATGGATTTAGGATATTTCGAATATCCTTATAATGAAGCAGAAATTGGAAAACCACAAGTAACTCATTGGGATTGGAAATTAGATTATTATAGTATTGATAAGTCAAACTTAGATTGGATAAATCTAAATAATCTGAGAAATTTTACAAAAGAGCATAAAAAAGATCCTAAAGAAGGAATAGAAATCTTTAATTTGTTTGATTCCTTAAAGAACTTTAAAGAATTAACTGGAACAGAATTTGACGATTATAGTATCAAAAACCAGGATTTAAATAATATAAATGATTTTTTTAATGAAAATCCTGTCATTATTCACGATGGCCCAAATAAAAGTAAATTGTTTATTAATGGTATGGAAACAAAAGAAGTTAAAAAAAAATTTGTTACCAAATCAAATGAATGGAAGAAGATAATAAACAAACAAAACATTAATTTTGATAACACGGTGATCTTACACCTCAGAAGAGGCGATTATTTAAATGTTGCCACTCATTTGATTTCTTGTGAAGAAATTTTAAAAATATGCAAAAAGTTACCAAAGGTTTTAAATAATATTATTATCTTTTCAGATTCTAAAGAATTTGATAATCAAAAATTTATTTCAGAACTTAGAAAAATATTTTTTAGTGTAAAGTGGATGGATGATATAGACAACGTCAATACACATAAAATTATGACTCAAGCAAGCTTTTTAATGTGTTCAAATAGTCAATTTAGCACTACAGCTGCATATTTAGGAGAAGGTTTTAGTATTATTCCTCAGAAATATAGTTCAGAAAAAGATTTTATTTTTCAGTACGAAAATAACCAGACTTCTTTTGCATTACTAAACAATTAAAAGAAATTAAAAAACTTAAGCTCCAAATTTTATATTTGCCATTTCTTTCCATCTATCTGGCTCAGCATTTTTCATATCCTCTATTTTTATTATCATTCTAGGTGTTACTGTTTCTATATTAGCATAGTTTTCGACAATCCACTCTAATACTTCTTTATCTAATTTAATAGTTACATCATATTCATCAGACATTTTATTAATCCTCTTTAAAATAAAAATATTTATAACAAATTATTTAAAAAGAGAAAATATATTTTTTAGGCATATAATTTGCAGATTTCATGTCATGGCTACTAATAAACAAAATATTGATAGTTTAAAAAATAAAATTGACTTTATAAATAGTTACAGCTTTAAAAATGTTGAAAAAATATATGATAAAAATACAGTTAAAGCTTTAGCTCCCAATCTTAAAGACCTTAAAGGAAAAAACAATACATTTTACTACCCTTTATCAATAAATACTTGGGATAATAAGGAATATGAAGCCATAAATAAAGTAATATCATCGCAAAACTTTACTATGGGTGAAAAAGTAAAGGAATTTGAAGATAAATTTGCAAAATATATGGGTAGCAAATATTCTGTAATGGTAAACTCAGGATCCTCTGCAAACCTTCTAATGATAGCAGCCTTAGTCTTAGATAAAAATATAGATTTAAATGAAGGAGATGAAGTAATAGTTCCAACCCTAAGTTGGGCTACTACTTACTATCCTTTACAGCAATATAGACTTAAATCAAAGTTTGTAGATATTAACTTAGATACTTTAAATATTGATGAAGATGCAATAGTTTCAGCAATTTCTAAAAATACAAAAGCAATTTTTGCAGTTAATGTTTTAGGTAATCCTTGTAGTTTTAAGAAACTAAATGAAATTTGTAAAAAATATAAACTTATTCTAATTGAGGATAATTGTGAATCTTTAGGAGCTAAATATAATAATAAGCAATGTGGTTCATTTGGTATAACAGGGTCATTTAGTTTTTATTTTTCCCATCATATTCATACAATTGAGGGTGGAATGGTAATAACTGATAATGAGAGCATATATCATCATTTATTATCATTAAGAGCTCATGGATGGATAAGAGATCTTCCAGAAAATAATAAAATATATAAGAAAAAAGGAAATCGCTTTGAAGATAGCTTTGTTTTTGTTTTACCAGGATACAATCTTAGACCTAATGAAATTAATGGAAGTATAGGGATTGAGCAATTAAAAAAAGTTGCCAGCATAGTAAAACAAAGGAGATCTAACGCTAAACTTTTTAAAGAGTTATTCCAATTTAATGAAAATATTAGAACTCAAAAAGAAGTTGGTGAGTCTTCATGGTTTGGTTTTAGTATATTATTAGATGGAAAATTAAAAAATAAAAGAACAGAAATTCTTAATATTTTAAATGCTAAAGGCATAGAAACAAGACCTATTATTTCTGGAAACTTCTTAAAATACCCTGTTACAAAATTTTTAAATTTTGAGGTACATGGTGAAATAAAAAACTCAAAAGAAATAGACTTTAATGGTTTTTTTATAGGAAACAATCACGTAAATATGACCAGAGAGTTAGAATATTTTGAGCAAACCATAAATAAATTTAAATAATCTAAATTAGTATCTTTAATTAAAAAATATAAAATTTATTTTTTTTTAAAATTTCTGCTCTATAATTTTCATATGAAATTATTCATTTTATTTTTCTTATCTGTCATATTTAAGTGTGAAGTATTAGCTAATGAATTATCTTTTACATATGATGTAAAAGGTACTCTCGTAAAAGAGGAAAAAGTAGACTTTCCAAGTGGGAAAAAATTTATATCCTTCAGGCATGAAGGTGGCTTTGAAACATCTATTGCTAGATACGGTTTTTATTATTGCACAGGGAGTATTTTATATAATAAAAAGGGAAACCTTGAAGATATGACTTATGCCTGTGAATTTCAGGATCAGAATAATGATAAATTTTTTTCCATGGGCACAAGAGATAAAGGCTCAGAGTTAGATAGGTCATCGGGAAAAATGAAAATAGTAGAAGGTTCAGGATTTTGGAAGAAATATACAGGAAAAGATTGTGTTTATGGATTAGAATATGTAGAAAAAATTATATTTGTTAAAGCAAATTGTAAATAATACATTAAAAAAATTGCATAAGTATTAAATATCTTCTTGAATTTCGTCTTGAAGTAAAAAGTCTCTAGGAGTGCATTTATTTAGTAGCATTTGATAGAATAGCCCCTCTTTACAATACTGATCTTTTCTTACTTTTTTATCTCCATAAAAGACAGTTACAAAAAAAAGTAATAATAATAAACCATAAAAAACTAACCTCATATTTATGCTATTCTTGAACCCAAGCTTTAATGTTCCAAGGTTCATATAAAGTCCAAATATAATCTTTGGTAGAATTTTCCCTTAATCTATGAATGTTTTGTTTTTCAGCTTCATCTAAAAAATCTTGAAAAATTTTTCTACTTGGAAATTCAACTACTATCATATATCTTCGTTCAATATCTCCTTTCAATTCTCTAATAGGATTCCAGGCTGATGATATTACCTTTCCTCCTTTTGAGTAAATAATCTTTCCTGCTTTTACGGAATATTCTTTGTATAAGTTTTCTTTGGCAGTTACTAGATTAAATACATTTAAAGCATAAACCATATCTAAAGAGTAATACCTTTATTCTTACAAACAAAATCTAAAATCACCATTGAGGTGCTATTTTGAATAGGATATTGCCAATCAGTTACTAATTTAGATGGAGTTTCTACTTTTACTTTATCTTTTCCCATTTCATCCTTATGGTATGATAGTTTAATCCATTTAAACTTAAAGTTAATGCAATCTGCTTCTATATAAATCTTTGCCGATTTATCTCCGTATTCATCTTTTCTATTATAATCAATTAATTCCCAAAAATAAACGTAGCCTCTACTTTCGGTAATATTTTGCATATCAACATAAAACGATTGTCCGTTACTGCTTTGTGTAACTTTTGTCCAATTAGCTCTGGCTTCTATAAAAAATGCAAGGAAAAGAAATGTAAATAGAAAAAAATTAACTTTTTTTTTAATTAATAAGTTTTTTTTAATTTCATTAAATTCATAATATAACATTACAACTCTTTTTTAATTTTAGTTTTTAATCTTCCAAAACTTTTACCTAAAGATTTTATTAATTCTCCATTTTCATTAAGTTCTTTTGTATTTTTTAAAATAGTTTTAGTTTTGCTTCTAAGATTTTTATCAGTTGCCAGCTTAATAACAGCTCTTTTAACTACTCCTTTAATAAAAAAGTTAATCATTTGAAAAATACCCTACCATAATATTTATTATTAGATTATTAAAAATTATATTTTGTTAATTAACAGTATATAAGTTAGTAAAAAAAAAACCACTGTTTACAAAAAATTATAAATAACTTAAAATTATTTTTCGTTCATCTATCTAGACGGAAGTAGGATTTTTTAAATCTGAAGGAACGCATTACGTTCGTTCATCTCTTATGAGACGGAAGTAGGTAATGATACCGAAGGAACGCGCTAACTTTTTTAATTTATTAAGAAAGGAAGTGAGTTATGGATAGAATGTCTTTATATTATTTTATTAAAGAAAGACAAACTATTGAAAATAGAAAAAAGCTTCTTAAGCTAATATCTATTTTTAATTCTAATACTTTTAAATAAGTATTAGTACGTTTATGGTAGTGAATAACTACCATAAACGTTAAGTAATAATATATTTTCTTTATCTGATTTATTTTTATTAATTATTAGGCTTTATTTCTATCAAAGTACCGTTTTTATATATTCTTTTTTCTAATAATAGTCCTTTATTATTATAATGCAGGTGTTCGCCTTCAAGCTTACCATTTTTATAGAAAGATTTTCCTCTTAGCTTTCCCTGCTCATCATACAATAGATATTCTCCATCAAGTTTCCCATTTACATAAAAACTTCTAATTTTTAATTGTATTTTTTTTACTAGTTCATATTCATGATATATTAAGTACTCGCCTTCTAGTTTGCCTGATTTATAGTTTTTTTTTGTTTGAAGTAATCCATTCTTATAAAAATCCAGGTACTCTCCTTCTAGGTGATTATTTTTATAATTACTTATACTTAGTATTTGTCCTATTCTGTAATAGTTGATATATAATCCTTGTAAAGTTCCATTATTATAATTTCTTTTACTCAGTAAATTACCATTATAATGAAATTCTAACCATTCTCCATTAGGTATTCCACCTTTGAAATTAGACTTACTAAGAATATTGCCATTTTCATAATACTTTATGTGTTGTCCTTCTTTTTTACCTTTAACAAAACTTCCTTTAGTAAGACCTAAAATTTTTCCTGTATAAGGAATATCTGTTATTCCATAGTAATATAAGCCTTTTCTTTTTTGTAAATCAGAATAAGTTAGCTCTTTAGAATTAGCTAATGAAAGAAAGAAAAGTATAAATATAGAAAGCAATAAATTCATTTTTTAGTACACTCTAATAAAAGAGTTAATTTTTTAGCAATATGTATAATACGAAAAAAAATAGTAATTAAACATTTCATAAAATAATTATATAATAAATGTGCCTAAAGTTGTTATTTTTTCAATAAGATACTTTAAAGGTCAAATTAAAATATAGATATAAATTTAATTGGTAATAAAAAGGTTATTAAAATGATATATGGCAAAACATTTTCCTTACTTAAAAAGCAGTTTATAAAAGAATGGATTTTATATACTAATCATAGATTTATAAAAAAGCTTTCTAATAATACGCTTGAAAAAAAGGTATTTATAAACTATTTAATACAAGATTATCTTTTTCTAAATCAATTTTCAAAAGCTTGGGCACTTGCTATAGTGAAAGCAGACTCACTAAATGAAATGAAATTATCTGCTAAAACAGTTAATGAACTAGTAAACTTTGAAATGAAACTACATGAAAAAATCTGTGCATCTTACGGTATAACTAAAAAAAAGTTACAGAATGCCGAAGAAAAAAATAAAAATATAGCATATACAAGATATGTATTAGAAATAGGTTACTCTGGAGATTTTTTAGATTTAATTACTGCATTAGTTCCATGTATAATAGGTTATGGTGAAATAGGAAACAATATAAAAAATAATAAACCTAGTAATAAAATGTATAAAAAATGGATAGCTACATATTCTGGAATAGAATATCAAAATATTGCTAAAAATGTTGGCAGACTTTTCGATGAATCAGTTAAAGTACGATTAGGAAAACAATTTGTAAAAACCTATAAGTGGAAAAAAATAGAAGGTATATTTAAAACAGCAACTCTTTTAGAAATAGATTTTTGGGAAATGGCATTTGAATAGATTTATTGGTAATTTATAAGTTTATTTATAGTTTATTTCTTAAGCATCTTATTCTCTTCATTAGTAAGCTTGCATACTAACTTAAATACCCCTCCTCCTTCAATAAGTAAAGCAGCATATGGGCATTCTTTACTTTTAAAAATATTATATTTATTCTCTCCAAATAAATATTTAGCTTGGCCAACTCCTGCTTTATTAAAAGAGTTTCTTTTTAAAGATAGCCAGAATTTTTCTTTTTCAGAATCTACGCCCTCACAATAACCGTCTAAAGATATATCATTATTATTATTTATTAATTGAGATATAATACACTGCATTATTCCATAATTTCCAAGGTTATCTTCCCAGACACCACTAGAATTATATGTTTCATACCTAGATGAGTCTGGAAATTTTATTACATTCTCCTTTATATCTATTACAGGATACCAATTAAATTTATACTCTTTTTCTTGTTTTGCAGATGAATGTGATATTAATTGAAAAAAAATAAATACTATTAAAAGATTT
>MDSV01132755.1_pt1 | contig 11833 bp, 12 predicted proteins | sample 810851 | NCBI WGS metagenome assembly MDSV01 (sample SAMN05326640, study PRJNA326480) | marine metagenome | isolation source: seawater | place: Atlantic Ocean: North East | collected 2012 | reverse complement strand
CCTCAAAGTAAAAAAATATAAAAGTTACTGGTATGAGATTGATACTATTTCTGATCATAAATTTACTGAAAAGGATATACAAAGATGGTAATTTGGATTATTGGTCTTTCTGGATCTGGAAAAACTTATCTAGCTAAAAATCTATTCAAAAAATTTAAAGGAAAAAAAATTATTGTTGATGGTGATATGGTGAGAAAACATATCTCATATAATTTGAAATATACAAAAAAAGATCGAGAAAAAAATTCACAATTGATTTCAGATTTATGTAAATTTCTGGAGACTCAGGGTTTTTTAGTTATTTGTTCTATACTATCAATATTTAGAAATCATCAAAAATTCAATAGAAAAAAATTCAATAGTTATTTTCAAATATTTATTAATACAAATTTATCACAGTTAAAAAAAAGAAATATTAGAAAAATTTATTCACAAAAAAATGTTGTTGGAAAAAATTTAAAATTTCCAAAACCTTATAAAAGCGATATGACTATTCAAAATAATTTTATACCCTATACTCGAAAAAAAATTGATCTAATTAAAAAAAAAAATAATCAATGTTGAAAAAAATAAAAATAAATATTAAGAATTACAGAAAATCTAAATATCAAAAAATACTTTTTTCAAAAAACGATCTAAATTTAAGAAAAAATGCAATTAACTCCATCTGTAAGATAAAAAAAAAAGATAATAATAAAATAAATTGCGGATCTTGTAATTTTTTTTTAAAAAATTTAAATCATAAAAATTTTATTTTTTTTTATAAAAAATTTAATTCAAATATTCAGCTTAAAGCTAAATATGATATTCGTTCATATAAAAAAAAAACAAACAAAAATGCATGTTTTAAATCATACATTATTTTTAGTAATTTCATGATGATTAATAAAAAAGTAAATAATATACAAAAACTTAATACTCTTTTAAAAATTAACGACTTGTTAATATTGAATTTTAAAAAAACTAAACACTCTTATTTAATTAATGACTTCAAAAAAAATATCCAATATGAAAATAAGTTACTTAATTTATATTTATGATAAATTTGATACTGTCTGAAACCCCAAGATCCCTTAAATATCTTGAACAAATAATTAAACATAAAATAAAAATATCTAAAATAATTTTATATTCAAAAAAATTTGGCAAAGTTTTTGAATTTATAAAGAAAAAAAAAATTGATAACTTATTAATTTATTGCAAATCAAATAATATTAACTCTCATATTATAACTAGAAACTTAGAGTCTGACAAAACAAAGATTAATGTTATTTCAACTTATGCTGGTGAGATTGTAAATAATTCTTCATTATTAAAAAAAAAATTAATACATTGTCATCCTGGCGATTTACCAGAATTCAAAGGAAGTACAACAATTTATTATTCAATGATAATAAAAAAAAAAATTTGTGTAACCATTTTTATAATGAGTAGAAAAATTGATGAGGGAAAAATTTTATACAAAAAATATTTTAATTCTCCTAAAAACCTTAATGATATTGAAAATAGTTTTGATAATAAAATAAGGGCATCAGCTTTGATTGAGTATTTAAAAAATCAAAGAATTATTAATGTCTCAAATAAAAGAAATAAAATTTTACCTTACTATATAGCCCATCCTATAATTAGACAATTAGTGCTAAAGAAGAAAAATTTACTTTAACAAAATCCTATTTATTTTTAAAAAATAAATCATCAAATTTTCCTTGCTCTACTACTTTGCCCTTATCTAGTTTAAATATTATATCACAATTTTTGACTGTATTTAAACGATGTGCGATTAAAATAATCGTAATGTCTTTTCTTAGTATATTCACGGCATCCATTACTGCTTTTTCGGTTTCATTATCTAAGGCACTGGTCGCTTCATCTAAAATTAATACTTGAGGTTTATGGTATAAAGCTCTTGCGATTGCTATCCTTTGACGTTGCCCCCCTGATAACCTTACACCACGCTCACCGACAACGGTCAGGTAATTTTTTTCACATTCCTTTATCACAAACTCATGTAAGTTTGCAATTTTAGAGACTTTTTCAACTGTCTCTTGATTAATATTTTCGGGCTTAACACCAAAAGCAATATTAGATTGAATAGTATCATCAGATAGATAAATATCTTGAGGGACATAACCGATAATACGCTGCCAAGCTCTTACGTTTTGCCTTCTTATAACTTCACCATCGACATCTAAAGTGCCTTCCTGAGCTTCGAGAAGACCAAGAATAATATCAACTGTTGTTGTTTTACCACTTCCTGTAGTGCCAACTAATCCTATAGTACTTTTAGCAGGTATAGAAATGTTAATATCTTTTAATGCAGTTAATCTAGAGTTAGGATAAGTATAACTAATACTATTTAGATTAATAAATTTATTAAGAGATAATTTTTTTTGATCTTTTGTAAAATTTTCTAATTTAAGGTTTTTATATTCATTACTTAAATCATTAAGTGCAGGCATAATAAAACTAATTTTAGTAAAAGAAGCATAAATTTGTTGTATAGCTGGTAATAAACGATAGCCTGCAAAAGCATAAAGAGTGATGATTGGCAAGGCATCATTAAAACCACCTTCTTTTTTAGACATCAAAATTAGTATCAAAAGCATAACTCCCCCAAAAGCAATAATCTCAAGACCGAAGCGAGGTAATTGGGCAATGATAGCTGAGAAAGCTTGTGTTCTAGCAAAAATTTTAGAGGGTTTTGAATATCGTTTAGAATAAATCTCTTCTAAACCACCAAACTTAATTTCTTTAATAGCTCCAAAAGCTTCATTCACTATTGTAAATCGCAATGTGTTACTTTTTAGACGTTGCATACCTATACTATTAAGATATTTTTTGGTGAATAGAAAAATAAATAAATAAGCTACTGCGATAGTAAAACCTACAATAATTGCAAGTTTTGGATCAGTAATAATTAGTAAAAAAATTAGTGCAAATGAAATCATTCCTTTAGCTATCAAGTCCATTAATGGCTTCATACCTTTTCCAACAATCTGTGCTGTTTCAGATATAATTGTTTTTCCAAGATCACTACTGTTACGATTTAAAAACCAAATATAAGGTTGGTTAAGATAGCTTTCTATAAAGCGTTTACTAATACTGTATTCCCGCATTTGCACAAATCTTAATTGAATATAGGTTGTAAAGGCCTTAAATATTAAAGAAAAAACTAATAAAAAAAAAAACAAAAATACCTAGAAAAAAAAGAAATTGTTCACTATTTTCAACTCCAAATATTTTTGAGATTTGAAACATTTCTTTTAAAATAAAGTTAGTTTCTATTGAATTAGGATTTGTTAGTACAGCCATAAAAGGTAGTATTGAAGCTACACCAATCATGTCTAGGAATGCCATTATTGCAATTAATATTAATAATAAAAACGCATTTTTACGCTCACTATTTGAAAGTAAGATTAGAAATTTTCGAAGAGTATTCATAATAATTAGATTCAATTATATTTACATATTTAATTTTTTTAACTAATTCCAGGGAAATTATTAATTTTAAATAAATCTTTTTCACTTAAATTTAAATGATTACAAATCCTACTAATTGTTGATAACCTAAAAAATGTATCCCACGCATTAGACTCTTCCCATTTTCTTTGGATTTGCGTCCAATGAGTAGTAATATACCTGTGTTTATAACGAATGAGATTAAAATTTATAAATAAAGACCAAAGCCATAAATGTTTTGGCTGAGAATAAATATGTTTTATTATATTTACAAGTTTTATCCATAAATTATTTTTCATATATGTTGACTCACAAAAACCTCCATCAAAATTTTGCTCACCAATAATACTATTTAATGTTTTTCTCAGAACATCTTCTTGACCAATATCATTTACAAATTTACTGGTTAACATAAAAACTGCATCATAATCATAACAAGCACCTCCACCAGGCCAAGGTGCAAAATGACCGTATTTATCAGACATCAAAAGTATATTTTTTGCAGCTATGTTCCACGATACTTTTTCAAACTTTAAATATTCAAATATTTCATATTGGTGATAACCATTTTGAAATTGTAAATAATCCATTTTATTATTTTGTCCCCAGAAACCATTTGAATTCATTGATCCACAATTAAAATCTAACCATTCTTGTATTTGTTTTGATCTATCAGATTTTAAAAAATTATTTGAATATATATTAAATATTGCAAGAAACATGGAGTGATTACCACTACTTGAAATTCCCTTATGAACACTCTTTTTCTCTAAACTTTCTAAAATTTTAATATCTAATATCTTTTTTAAAATTTCTAAATTTTTATTATTAAGCTGAGCATCAAGAATATTTAATGAACTTAAAGTAAAACAAAAAAGTTGTAGAAAAGATTTGTCATATCTCCAATCAATATTGCTACTAATTTTATTTTCATAATAATTATTAAGATCAATATTTAAATCATATATCAATTTTGATTTTCTCTTCTCAAGCCAATTAAATTGTTTTGTTAAATATTTAATAAATATTACAAAACATCTTGCATAAGGTGAAACTTCTGATCTTTTAAATAACTTGAAACCCTCGGGGGTTTCTAATTCGTTAATAAATTGATCTGTTTTGCTAATGATGTTTTTTATATCCAAATTTTTACTCCAAGATATAATTATACCTTAAGACCCTTAAAATATATATGAAAAATTTTATATCTAAGTTTGTAGTAGTTTAAAATAATCAGTAGATATTTTTTACCTAATCTTTAAAGTCAGATTTAATTAATTATTGCTTTTTATTATAATGCTATGTTTCGTTAAGTTTAAAGTTTTCACTTTATGGTAATTGCCGTTATTAACAGAAAAAAAATCTAAAACTTTACTTGCATATTTTGCATTCAACTTTGGACATTTTTTTTTTAGATATGAAAAATTTTTTTTGTATATTGTTCTGCCAATCATTGATTTAAGAAGAGTCATTTCAACACAAATATTATCTTTAATTGACTGAACTATATTAGTTTTTTTTTGAGGAGATAAATTTTCAATTAAATCAAGTATTCTTGAGCTAGCATCCTCTTGAAATTTATTAATTTTTACATATTTTTTTATAATATTTAATGCATTTTTTTTTTGAATATTATTTTGATCTTCTCTAAAATTTTTTAAATAATTAATGACATCTTCTTCATTTTCTAAACAAATACTTATTGCATTTGGCAAATAAGTTTCAACATCTGGGTTTTTATATGGACGATAAGAAATTATAGTTTGATCAAGCAACAGAGCTTCTATTGCAGTATTGCAACCGTTATGAATGACAAGTTTTGAAGCCATCAACCAAGGTATAATATTACCAGACCTAATTATTTTGATGTTTTTTGAATAATTCTCTGTTTCTTTTTTCCAAGTATCAAGATTTTCAGAGGGATGGGGCCTTACAACAACTTTTTGACCAGATTTGGCTATTGCAATTGATAATTCAATCATTTTTTTAAAAATTTTTTTTTGAAATCTAACTCTTTGAAGCTGATATTCTTTTTTGGAAAGGCTATCAAGCCATCCTCTTAACTTAATTTCATTCAAATAATAATCCTCACCTAAAATATGATTTGTAGAACCAAAGTTTCCATTTATAAGAACAAAATCACCATTATTATTCTTTATATCTTTGACCTCCTCTAAAAAGAATTTTCTTAAACTTGAGCTTAATAAATCAAATCTAAGGTTACCGATTGCTATTGCTTTGACCTCTTTTTTGAATGCAGATTGAACAATTTCTTTATCTTGCTCACCCCAACATAAAAAATAATCCGCAAAATTACTTATTTCTGGATAAATTCTGTACTCTTTGTAAAGGTCAGGAGCCCATCGCACCAAACCTTCTTCATCTTGTAAAATAATAGAATGTCCAGATTTTTTGAGAATCTTTGAAACTCTAGTGGCCTTCTTATGAAAACCATTTGCAAAATAAACACCCGAAGGTAAATATCTAACAACTTTATTAATATCATATTCAGGGCCAATAACTACCACCCAGCCTCTCTTTGATGCTTGATAAGAAAGATGTAATTTAGCATGAAGCTCTCTTGAATAAATCTCTATTGGTAAATAAAGAATTTTGTCATATTTATCAAAAAAAGATCTTCGTTTTAAAAACATTTAACGCACATTAGTTTTAATAACAGAGATAGTAAATAAAAATTTAAAGCATAAATTTAGCTAATTTGAAATCTTTTTTTGTATCAATATTTATCGAATATTTATTTTTTACCTCGTATCCAAAAACTTTTTTACCAAAAATTGATTTATATTTTTTAATATTTTTTATTTCAAAAAAATACATTGAGCCAGATCTAATAAATACATCTTCGAGTTTTTGTCTATTTTTAAAGTTAAAGGCTTTATCATAAGGTTTAAAATATTTACCTTTTTTGATAATCATTCTACTTGGGTGATTATCTAATTTGCAAACTGTGATAGCTGTGTCAATTTTTTTTTTTTTGAATTTCTTATATGCATCAAAAAAATATTCTATTTTTCTAAATGGACATGTTGGCTGTAAAATTAAAATATGAGTAAAATCATTATTTTTTTTAATTTCATATTTTATTAAATCAATCATCAATGAATTGTCCATTGCAAGTTTTTTAGGTCTTTCAGAAAAAAAAATATCAAATTTTTTTGCAGTTTTTTTTGCAATACTAGAGTCAGAGCTTACAATTATTTTTTGGACAAAGTTTAATTTTTTTGAAAAAATACAACTGTGCTCAAGTAAAGTGTGCCTACCAATTTTTAGAAAGTTTTTATTTTTAACACCTTTTGATCCTTTTCTTGCTGGTATAATTGCTAATACCTTCATACTTTATTTTTAAAATTTTTATAAAAAAAATTAGCCATAATTTCCTCTGTTTTATTTAAAGACTCATAAGTAAATCCACCTAGATGTGGCGTTATAATAATATTATATTTGTTACTAAGTTTTATAAATTTATTTTTTCTGTATAGATTTTTATCATACTCTCCTTCTATACTATCTGTTGCATATCCTGACAATAATCCTGATTTAAGTTTTTTTACAATTTCATTTTCATCCACAGAAAAAAATCTTGAGGTATTAACTATATAGCTGTTCTTTTTTAAAAATTTAAGATGTTCTTTAGTTAAGATTTCTCTACCATCATAAGAAGAGGCAGTAATTACAATTATGTCAGATTTTCTAATGAATTTTTTTATATTAATATTTTTATTTTTTGTGTCATATTTTAAGGTGTTCATTCCAAAGGATTTGGTATATTTTTCAATTCTTTTTCCCAATCTACCATAACCAATTATTCCTAGAGTAAGATTTCTCAGATCATGACTTATAAATTTATATCTCTCAAATTTTTTATTTTTAGTAACATATTTATTTGACAAATTAATTTTTCTTACCAAACTAATTAATAAACCAATAGTAAGATCTGCAGTTGAATATATATTCTTTATTTTGCTTTTTACATTATTTAAACTTAAAATCTTAATATTTTTATTTTGACAAAACTTTTTGTCAATATGATCTAAACCTGTTGTGTTTGATATTATAAATTTAAGTTTTTTAAATTTTTTAAGAAAATCTTTATTTATTTTATAACCCAATCTAACTACTAAAACTTTAACATTATCTTTTTTTATCTGTATTGTGGGAGAAATCTTTTTATAAGTTTTAAGAGCTTTAGAGCTAAAATGTTTTTTTTCAGTAAAATAAAACATTAGAATAATTTATTTTTTTTTTCTTGAAATTTTTTATTATAATTTGAATTAATTCGATATTTAAATTCATTTTTCTTTAGATTCTTAGATATTGTCTTTTTTTATAGTGATTAATAGTTTTCTTTTGCAATCCATAAACAAGCTTATCTTTATCTGAGGAGAATTTTTTTTCAAAATCGTAATTTCTAAAAATAGGTGTTTTAGTGGAAAAACCTGAAGTAAAATGCAAAAATAGTATTTTTCTTGGTTTTGATGCTTTTCTGCTACCAAAATGATAACATGAACATGTATCTACTAAGGCACATTGATCATTTTTCAATAATATTTGATTATTTGTAAGCTTAAAATTTTCTGCATACTTATCATCTATCTTTTGATTTCTTTTTTTAATTACTTTTTTTTTAATTAAATGTTCATATAATATTTTACTTTCCTCCTTATCAATTACATTTAATGGTCCATTTTCAATATGTATCTCTTCAATTGGTATAAATATCTTTAATTGTCTAAAATCTTCAGGATCCCTATGTAATAACTGGCTTCCAATTAAATTCTCTGCGTTATTTGGTGAGTACCACATTTGAAAAGATTCTAAAATTGGTAGTGTTCCCAAATATTTAGTTGCTATATCAACAAACGGATCAGCTATAATTTTAACATCCTGATTAAAATCAAAATTATATTCTAACAAATAATTTTTTTTATTTTTATGACTAAAGTATAAATCATTATAATTCTGACGTACATAATCATATTTTTTTTTAAATTTACTTAGCATATCAATAAATTCTTTTTTTTTAGATACCTCGGTTAGATTTAGTGTCACAAAACCTTTTTTATTTAAAGTTTCTATAAAGCTCATATTGTTAATTGTTTTATTAAAACTTTCCCTTTTTTTAAATTCAACTCTATATAGATATCTCATTTTATTATAGAATTTCCATGTACTCTCTGGAGTGTCTTTTCTATAATTACGAAGATAAAGAAATCGTTTTATTGTATTTTTAAAATTTCTGAGAAAATTTATTATAAGTTTTAGCATTAACATAATTTTAAATTTTATTTCCTAAAACTTTCATAACTAACGAGCTTTCCTTGCATTTGAGCTCTTTGAAAGGAACTCTGTCAAAATTTTTCCAATTCCAATCTACAGAAAAACCAAATGGAGTTATATATTGAAAAGCTAAAATAAATCTTGACTTACTGCCTAGCCTAGATCCAAAATGAAAACAGCTACTTGTATCACAAAGCAATAAATCTCCAGGTTTACCAGTTATAGTATTTTCTTCAATATTGATATTCTTATTTTTCAAATCTTGAATTATATGATCATTGACTCTTTTGTCTGATTTAGTCATTTTATAATTTATTAACTTTTGAATTTTATTACTCTGAGTAAGATTTATAATATTTAAAGGACCAGTTTGTAAATCTATTTCGTTAATAAATAAAAAACCCTTTACTTGTTTATAATCTTCATGATCAAGATGATATTCTTGGCTACTATTTTCATATACTTTATTATTCGGAGAATACCACAATGATAAATTAGTGAGCAATGGAACACACTTAAGATATCTTGAGACGATTTCAATCAAATATTTATTTGTAACAAATTTGAATTCAGGACTTTCACAATTAAAATCTTTTGATGATTTCAAAGAAATTATTCCATCATCAGAACTATTTAACTTATGAAGATCAATATTTTTTAAGTCAGAATTAATTTTTTCTAATAATTGATTTATATTTACATTTTTTTCAATAAGCTTTTTATTTGAAATTATTTTATACCCTTCATCCTTATTTATTAGTTCAGTTGTTTCTAGATTAGATAAGGAAAAATTATTCTTAAAAACTCGTGAATAATAAGTTTTGAAATGCATATATTTTGAAAATTGAAAATATAAGTTTCTCAAGAATTTTTTTTTATATCTAAAATATTGACCAGGTTTTTTTAAAAAAGTCTTTAATTTTTTATAAAAAAACATCAAAGTATTTTTTCTACTAATTCAAGAATTCTTTTATCGTAAGGCAGTCTATCTTTATGATAAAAATAATCTAATTGCTTAATTGTTTTTGAATAATTCTTATCTAGTTTTTTGTTTTTAAACATTTGAATAAACATTTTTTCATACTGTTTTTCACTAAAAGATAGATTAACATTATCTACCCTTTCAAAACCCTCCAAATGAATAAAGTTTTTATACCACCACTTAGGATTGTAAAATTCATCAATTTTCTTCTTGAATGCTATACCTAAATAAGATTTGTTAAAAATTAAGCCTTCAATAACTACACTTGAAATACATCCTACAATAAATTTTGCATTAATCATTAAAGGTATATAATTTTTTTTCAGCAAATTAAAATCATTCTTAAAATATGGAACTCTATTATCGGCAAATACAGTTTTGTCTATAACAACGTTTTCAAGATTACCAAGACTTTTTATCACTGAGATATTTTTATCTTGAGGATGAAGCCTGTATATAATTTTTGTATTTCCAAATAATTTTTTATTTTCCCTTATAATTCTATTAAGAAATTCAAGATAGTAAATTTCATCAACTCTAATTTTACAAGCTATAAATAAAATATAATTTTGATTAAATTTTTTAAAATTTTCTTTTTTTAATTTGAAATAATTATCAAATCTGCAGTTTCCAACTAAAAAGACATTTTCTTTTTTAAAATTATGAATTTTAATCGCATGCATTTTTGTCTGTTTACCCCAAACACCAATAAAATCTGGTTTATATTTATAATATGTACCTGTTGAAAGATTATCCCAATTATCAATTATATAAAAAGTCTTAAATTTATAAAGATCTGATAATTTTTTCAATTTTATAACTTCAGCTTCCTTACTATGAGTCGGATATATAACCAAATCAGGTTTGTGTTTTGAAAATATTTTAATTAAATTTTTTTCTATATAAATTTTTTTATAAAAATAATTAGTTACAAATTTTGATATTTTTTTGTTTGATAAAAGACGCATAATCGATTTTTTTAAAACAACTTTTAAATATGAAATAATAAACGATTTTTTTATGTTTTCTTGTTTAAATATTTGCTTTAAACCTTCATACGTTGGAAAATGCCAATCACCCATTGCCACAAAAGTTTTGCATCTTTTATTATTAGAAAATCTCAAATATTTTAAAAAATGATTTGTCCAAACAGAAGATTTCTTATCAAGCCTATAATAAATTTTATTTTTAATTTTAAGATTTGTGTTATCAAAATTTTTTTCTTTAAAAAGATAATATACTTTATTTTTTTTTTCTAACTGCTTAAAACTTTTATTTGTTATATATTTAAAATAATATCGTGAAGAGATTACAACAAAGATTGTTTTTTTCATTTTATTTTAAATAGGTTTCTTTGATTGAAGAAAAAAAATCTTTTTTACCACTTTTGATTATATTTTGAAAAATTTTTTTATTTAACTTGTCGATTTTTATTCCAACAGTAAATATGGTATTTGGTCTGGTAGGTCCAGATAGATTTTTAAATGTTGAAAATAAAGGTATCCAGCCATGTTTTAATAAAAGTAATTCAAAACTATTATGTGTAAAAATCCTATGATGGTTAAAATTAAAAAATTTTTTTGCCTCACTTTTGGGTCTACCCCTACCCTCAAGTACAATAATAGACTTTTTTTTAGAAAATTTTGAGCATTTAGATATTACTTTATTGATATCATAACAATGTTCTAAGCTTCCAAGAATTATAATTAAATCAAAAAAATTTTTTTTGAAATTCATGTTTTCAGATGACAAATAATCTATATTCAAATTTTTAGATTTGCCATATTCAACGTAATTTTTATCTGGATCGTTCCCAAAGCATTTCCATTTATTTTTTGCAAAAGGAATCATTGTACCACCTGCGGAACATCCTACATCTAACATTTTTCCAGATGATGGCAAAAAATATTTTAAATTCTCATATAGTATTTTTCCTCTATTTATCTGATCTTGAAAAAAACTTGGATCTGGTTTTAGAGAATTGTGGGTAATATTTCTATAATTTTTTAAGTAAAAATTTTTATAAAATTTTTTTTCAAATTGATATCTTTGAAATAGATGACCACATTTCAAACACATAGAATATGGAAAATT
>MDSV01080689.1_pt1 | contig 11833 bp, 10 predicted proteins | sample 810851 | NCBI WGS metagenome assembly MDSV01 (sample SAMN05326640, study PRJNA326480) | marine metagenome | isolation source: seawater | place: Atlantic Ocean: North East | collected 2012 | reverse complement strand
TTAATTAACGTTGATTTCATTGGTAGCGAGGGGCGGATTCGAACCGCCGACCCCAGGCTTATGAGTCCTGTGCTCTAACCAACTGAGCTACCTCGCCATTAATAAAAGTTATTATAATATAATTACATAAACAACAATTTTAATTTAATTTTTCTACTGCAAAGCAATATTTGGAAAACCTGATCTTTTGGAAAGGGAAATCCTTAGTCAAAATATCTAAATTTTTATTAATTGAAGTTTTAAGTTCTACAATTGAATTATTGTCATAAAAAACACTATTTGTCAGAAAGTTTTCATAAGAAATATTTTTATCAATTGAGATTCTTACATCATCAATCTTTACATACTCTCTCTCATAACTTACGTAAAAATTAGGTAGACAAGTTCCATAAGTTGTATCAAATATTCCATTTCTTTTAAATTTCTCAAATTCATTATTAGTTATAATCTTTCTAGTTTTAAACCTCCCCTCCACAGATGAAGTTTTTATTTCTAAATAGAAATTCTTATCTTCTGATTTAGGGTAGTTTCTTATTCTAATTTTTTTCCTTGGGACTGATCCTTCGATTGAGTCTCTATACATTTCAAGATTTAAATTATCAAAGTATAAACTCTTAATTACTCTTTTTTTATACAATTTTTTTGCTGATCTGTTTGTTAAAAATTCTCTAAATTGTAAAATATTTTCAGGCTTAAAAAAAAATTTATCTTCGATTCTAAAACTCATTTATTACTTTATAAATTACGTTGACTTATTAATGAATACTTATCTTGTGAAAGAGTTGATTTTTTAGAAACACATTCCATGTCTATATAATTGATGATGCCCCCCTCAAACTCTTGTTTTTTTTTATATGCTTCAAGGCAAATTTCTAAGGAATCAAATTTAGCTTTATTTAAATTTACTACCGAGCTATCTTTAGAAGCTATACCTATCTCTGAATTTAATGCATTAATTTGATCAATATTTAATTTAGATTTTTCTCCAACAGATAAAGCTTTATCACCACAATTTAATGCATAAAGGTTTTTTATTTGATAATTGCCATAAGAAAAATCAACACAATCGTTACCGGCAAAATTGATATTAATATTTTCTATTTTCAAGTTGGAAAAATCAATATCTAGCGCGTCACTCATTGAATTTTTAATAATAATATTTTTTAAACTCCCTGAAGCATTAATAAAATTTACAGTATCTTCGCAAGTAGAATTTGAGGCATTTATAATTACTTCTTTTACCTTAAGATTAATAAACGATAAACATCCCGTTAAACCTTTATCGTTTATAGGAAATCCAATGAGATCAATCTTTTGCATATTATCGGATATGTGACCTTGGTAATTAATGTTAACATTTTCAAGAGCTCCACCGATAAAGAAAATCTTTGCCCCGCCCCTGTTTTGCTTGATATCAATCATATTATTAAATTCGTCTAAAATTATATTAACTCCGTCTTGATAGTAAATATGAGTATTATTAAATTTTTTATTATTATAAGAATTTTTTTCTATTGAACTCTTAAAATTAAATTCTCTACCTAGATATTGAAAAAAAGTATTTTCTTTTTCAAGATCCCCTTCTAACAAACTAGATAATTCAGAAGGTGATAATTCTATTTCAATGCACATTTCCAAAAAAATCTTACATTTTTGAAAACTATTGATATCTAGAGTATTTTTTATTAGTAAAGTCTCAGGGTGATTATCTTTTAAATTTACATGGTAATTATATAAAATATTTTCAACTGGTTTAGTTTCATTATGTTTTATCAAATTTTTCGATGCAAAATTTAAATAATTCTTCTCAACCTGATTAATATTTTCAATAATTTTACTCACTTTTTTTTTGAAGTATTCTTCAGAAAAATTAAGTCCAGATAAATTTAAATTTTGTAAAATTTTTGGATAATTTAAGTTATTGAATTTTATTCTAAGCCTATCAAATGAGTCATAGAAATTTTCACTTATAGGATATCTAATTTTACCTTCAGGAATTTCTTTACTTATGTCTGAATTTGAATCGTAATTAACCGGTTCAAAATAATTTTCAGTTGCATTCCAATAATATTTTCTATTATTCGCAGCTAGTCCGTGTGTTCCATTAATTGATTGCATAAAAAGATTATAGTCATCTAACCTTGAAATCTTTTTTTTTTCATAAGATCCTAATAATGTATTGTCTAAGTCGTAATCAAAATAATTAAAGTTATTTATTTCATCTTGAAATCTGTTTGAATAATACAAATAAATTAAATTTAGATTATTTACTGCGTTTAACGACATAATTTTATGACCTTTGCTTTTTTGCAAAATGGTTGAGTTTACTTGTTTTGAAAGCATATATTTTGAGCTTTTGTTCATAAGAGGCACAACTCCTGCACTCCACCCGCTCAAATGATTGTCTTCAATTTTACTAACTGTTTTAAAGAAAAACCTCTCATCTGCTTCCAAGATAGGCCCTTCACGCCTTTTATTAAACTCGAGCATTTCTTTTGCTGCTTTTTCTTGAAGAATCATTGTACTTGTAACTTTATTAACTCTTGCTTGAACTTTGATAGTTCTTGGAGCTAAATAATTAAAATTTCTAAGTAATTCAGTTATTAATATCTCATCCTCCAGATTTCCCCTTGTTTTGGGTCTGAGTAATTTAAATTTAGTTATACCTCTGATATTACCGTTTTCTAAATGAACATCTAAACTTTGTGTAATTGAATTATCTAGTCTACCAATATGGTCTTTTTCATCTCCACTATGTCTCACTCTTCCATCGAAAACACATTTTGAATTATCTTCGTAAGTAACTGTTATTGTAGAATTAAATCTTCTTTTATACTTATCGGGAACATATCTATAACGATTTGTAAGTATTCGGACACCATTCACAGTCCATTTTCTGTAATCATGGACATCTACTTCTATAAGTTTGATTTTTAAAAGATCAATCTCTTCGATATAATTATTATTAATTTTAAAATAACATCCATTCAATTTTGTAATTGATTTATTTTGTTTGGCCCAAACTTGATTAAATGCAAAAATAAAAAAAAATATAAAATAAATATATTTTTTCATTTTTTAATTATAAATAGTATTAATTTTTTCTATTTTATCAGTTTTTTCTAAACTTTCTTTAAATAATTGGAGCTCAGTTTTATTCTCAAAATTTAGTCTGTAAATTATCTTCTTTTCATCATAATCATTAAATGAACTTACTAAAAATTCATTTTTTTCAATTAAATCTATTTTTTCTTTAGCGGTAATCTCTAATGTATTTGAATTCATGCCCTCATTAAAAGAGGAGCTATAAAAAGATTTTCCATATTTCTTTGAAATGCTCTGAAAAAATTTAACAAGTAAGATGATGATAATTGTTACTATTATCAATTGCACAGCCCATTTTGTTCTTACACTAGCTGCAATACCAACAGTTATTAAAGCAAAGTACATGATTAATTCAAGAGGACTTTTTACAGGATGTCTGAATCTCACAATTGATAAAGCGCCAATCATTCCAAGTGATAATGCAATGTTATTTGCAATAGTATTAGTAATTACGTAAGTGATCAGCGGCAATATTAAAAACGAAACTGTTTGAGCATGTGATTTTGCCCATGCTTGACCAGTGTAAATCAAAGCTGTTCTAAATAAAAATCCAGATCCAACTAATAAAATTAATGATTTAATTTCGTCCACAACGAGTTATACACTTTTTTTAAAACAAATAGCAATATCAACTATTAATTATTTGATTTAATAAATCCATATTTATCTCGATATCACCTTGTTGATTGTTAAAATTAATAGTTTTTGATTTTGAAGTTATATCAAAATAAACTAAATTATTGTTTAGCACTAAATTTTTTATTACATCTCCTGCAGTATCAGGTCTCATTTCTACTACCTTTGTTTTTGGTTTGCAGAAAATTGTATTAGCGAATGCAGCCCCATGTAGTCCAACTATTTGTTCAGCATTGTGAAATAGTGCTACTTGATCGCTAAAAGAAAAATCACTCATTGTTAAACTTGAAAATTCAAATTTTTTTAAATTCTTTTCTACTTCAGAATTGTTAGTTAAATATCTTGCTGAGTGTCCATCTTTTCTGTTTATAAATATCTTTTGAGGAAAAGATGTTAAACTTGTTTCTTTTAAACAAATTTTAAGAAATTTATTTTTCAAATAATTAACTATCCAAGTTGGAATTTGTAAAGAGTCTATGTATGGATTATTAAGTAAATTATAAGGGTGTGAAGTAACTATAATTTCATCAGCTACAAGATGTCTAATATGTCTGCTGGAAAGTCTTTTTTTATGATGAATATTTAATATATCTAAAGTTTCGCCCTGAAACTTTCTCATCAAATCAGGAAACAAGTAATAATCAATATTATTATCGAAAATATTTGCTTTTTCTAAAATATGAATTCTAGGTATAACGTCAAGAAGCCAATGCCAATAATTATTATTTCCACCACCTCCTGTAAGAAGAGACATTACAACCCCGTTAAAACTTTTTATAAATCTGGGGGTGCCCTTTTCAATTACGGAATTTAAATTTACTTTTGCATTTGATAAACTTACATCCTGAGGTGAAAATTTTCTGTACTGAAAAGAGGGACCATCTATTATTTTGTTATCTTTTAAAATGGCGGTATCGTGAATAGTATCTGTATACAATCGACTTTTTTTGCAAGAAAATATTTTATAACTATCTTTTTCAATATGAATTTTAATAATCGATATATCTTTATTGTTATCTGGATTTAAAACAACTTCTACTTTCCCATAAATAAGTTTGAAAATATTTTGAATAATTTTTTTTGAAATACTCACTAATTGTTTTTTAAAAATCATTAATCTTTTTTTCGTTTATAAAGAAAATCAAATTTCTCCTCAAAGTGAGACTGAAAATAAAAATTGAATGAGTCAGGTCCATGCGGTTGAGCTGCGGGGAAAACTGGAGATGACTCTAAAAGTCTTGGGACTTTCAAACCTTCTGCAATAGGAAAAGTTATAGATGAATTAGCTAAAATAAATTTTGAGGATTTTACAATACTGGCCATTTCTAAAAAATTCTTACAGTCATAAAAATTTAGATTTTTAACAATTTTTTTCAAATCTTTATATTCTTCAAATGTTCCAACAAAGAAAAGGTCATTAAAATTATTCAAAAATGAATAATCTATTAAGTCATTTCTATATCTAAAAGTTCTTTGAATAATAACTTTATTTACAATTTCTTCATGATGGTCTGCCTCTAAAAAGGGCTCTATAAGATTTGTTTGTACGCCTGTTAAAACTGAGGCATAAGTAGAGTTGTCAAACAGAAGATTAATCGGTAACTGACGCAATAAATCAAAATTTATATCTATTATTTGACTGTTATATTTTTCAATTTTATTTATGAAGGGTTGTCTATTTATTAAAGGCTTTAACATTTCGAATATTTTATCATTCAAATAATAATTTCCAGCAGGATGTTTAAAATATTTTTTTATTGGTTTGTTTGTATTTATAAATAAATTACATTTGTGATTTTTAGATAGTTTTTTTAATACCGGAAGGGTATTTATTATGTCTGCTGCGTGACCAGAGTGTAAAAAATTAAGTTCGTTTTGATTATTGATTTTCTCTTTTATTTTATTAATCTTCTCTTCTTGCTCCTCTTTAAATTTAAAAATTATTTTTTTACGTAACTTCTCATTTCTTATTTTTTGATATTCATGATTATTGCTCAATTTTAGCCAAAAATTTTTTAAAAACATAAAAATAGATTATTAAATTTTTTCACAATTTCTATCAGAGATATGATAATAAATTTCTATAAGATATAAATTCATATGTCAAAAATTGCACTAATAACGGGTATAACTGGACAAGATGGGTCATATTTAGCCGAACTGCTTATTAAAAAAAAATATACAGTACATGGGCTTGTAAGAAAAAAAACTTTTAAAAATAGTAAAAATTTATGGCGTTTGAAAGAGATAATAAAAAAATTAAAATTACACAAAATTGATATCGATAATTTATCTGAAATAGAAAAGATATTAAAAAAAATTAAACCAAATGAAGTTTATCATCTAGCTGCCCAAGCGTATGATGGCCACTCTTTCGCGAACGAATTTTACACTTTCAATATTAATTTAAATTTTACCCATAAACTTTTAGCAACAACAAGAAAAATTAATCCGAAAGCTAATTTTTTTTTTGCTGGCTCATCTGAAATGTATGACAAAGATGTTAAAGGAAAAATTAATGAAAAAACTCCTTTCAATCCTAAGTCAGCTTATGGTATTGCAAAAGTGGCAAGCCACTACTTAATTAAAAATTATAGAGAAAATTTTAATTTTAAAGCGTCAACCGGAATATTATTTAATCATGAGTCTCCCAGAAAAGATGAGAGATTTGTCCTTAGGAAAATTGCAAAAAATGTTGCAAGAATTAAATACGGTAATAAAAAAAAATTATTCTTAGGTGATATCAAATCCAAACGAGACTGGGGTCATGCTAAAGATTTTGCGTATGCAATGTGGTTAATCAATACATATAAAAAGACCTCTGATTATATAGTAGGAACAGGAAAATTAAATAGTGTCGAAAGCTTTACAAAAAAAGCTTTTAAATATGTTGGACTTGACTATAAGAAACATTTAAAAATTGATAAAAAACTTTTAAGAGAGAAAGATAGTAAAGCTAGACAGGCAAATCCAGCAAAGCTTATTAAAAAATTAAAATGGAAAATGAAATTTTCTTTTGAAACTCTTGTTTCTGATATGATGCAAGCAGAGTTAGATAAACTTAAATCAAAGCGATAAAAAATAATTTGATGAGTGATAAGATTAAAACTATAAAAAAATGCAAGATTTGTGGTAATGACGATTTAATTGAAGTTTTATCTCTAAACGAACAGTATCTTTCACCTACTTTTGTAAAAACAAATGAAGGAAATAAACTAGCCAAAATTAAATCACCTCTTACTTTAGTACTATGTAATAAAAAAAATAGCGAACGTAATTGTGGTTTGTTGCAATTAAAAGAAGTTACAGAACCAGATTTATTATACAAACAATATTTTTATAGAACAGCTACAAACGATACAATGCGAAAAGACTTAAAAAACTTAGTTGATCAGGTTTTAGAAATTACAAAACCTCAACCCAAAGATATAATTTTGGATATTGGTTCTAACGACTGCACAATGCTAAATTTTTATAATGATGATTTTAAGTTAGTTGGTTTTGAGCCTGCAGAAAATATTAAATTTTTAAATAAAGATAAAAATATTAAAGTAATAAATAATTATTTTAATTCTAAGAATTTTAAAGATAATTTTTTAGACAAAAAAGCTAAAATTATTACTTCATGTGCGATGTTTTATGATTTAGAAAACCCAATTAAATTTGTTCAAGACATTGAAAAAATATTACACAACGATGGTGTTTGGTGTTGTCAGATCAGTTATTTGGATTCTATGATAAGAAATAATAATTTTTATGATATTTGTCACGAACATTTATCTTATTACTCAATAGAGAGTTTTGAATATTTGATAAATCAACTAAATTTAAAATTGTTTTATGCCGAAACTAATGAAGTAAATGGCGGAAGTATCAGGCTGTATATATGTAAAAAAAATTCAAAAAAATTTGATAAGGATGAATATTTAGACAAATTAAATCATTTAAGAATTAAAGAAAAAAAATTGGAATTAACAAATTCTAAAACTTTTTTTAATTTTGGAAAAACAATCGAGGAATTAAAAAACAAAACAGTTAATTTTGTCTCAAATATCTTAAAAAATAATAAAATTGTTTTAGGTTTAGGAGCTAGCACAAAAGGAAATATAATTTTACAACATTTCGGTCTTACCAAAGTAAAGATACCTTTCATAAGTGAAAGAAATCCTGAAAAAGCTGGGCTTAAATGTTTAGGATCTGACATTGAGCTAATTTCAGAGCAAAAAGCTAGAGAAATTAATCCAGAAGCTTTTATTGTACTCCCTTGGAATTTTAAAAAAGAGATAATCAAAAGAGAAAAAGAATACCTAGATAAAGGTGGAAAGTTGATGTTTGTTATGCCTTATCCGCATGTGGTAACCAAAAATGGTGAGATAAAACTTTAAAAAAATGAACAAAAATGAATATAATTTTTTATTAAATCTTATTAGGAAATATAATAAGTCGAAAGATAAAAAATTTTACTCTTTAGTTGGAGAGCCTTTTATTCAAGAAGATATTATTGTTGGAATTGAAAATTTACTGAGTGGTAAGATCACGATGTCGACTACTACTAAAAAGTTCGAAAATGAATTTTCAAAATTCATAGGTTCAAAATATGCATTGATGGTAAATTCTGGTTCCTCAGCTAATCTTCTTGCTCTTTTCTCGACAATAAATCCCAAAAATAAAAAAAAAAGACTTAATCTTAATGATGAATGTTTAATTCCTGCTTTATGTTGGTCTACATCTTTGTGGCCTATCGTTCAGAGTGGCTTAAAACCAAAGTTTGTCGATGTTAATATAGAAAACTTTAATTTTGATATTAAAAAACTTGAAAAAAAGATAACAAAAAAAACGAAAGCGGTAATGGCAGTTCATGTTTTGGGTAATTCGACAAACATGTCTGAATTAATGAAATTAGTGAAAGAACATGACTTGACCCTAATCGAAGATACATGTGAGTCGCTTGGCTCAGTTTATAAAAATAAATATCTAGGTACTTTTGGTAAATTTGGTACTTTCTCATTTTATGTATCACACCAATTAATAGCTGGCGAAGGTGGTATGTTAGTCTGTAATGATCGCGAAGATTATGAAATATCTCATACTTTGAGAGCTCACGGATGGGACAGAGGTTTAAACAATAAAAATAATACAAATTTTAAGTTTATTAATTCTGGGTTTAATCTAAGACCTTTAGATCTAACAGCTTCAATAGGTCTTAACCAATTAAAGAGACTAAACAAATCCATAAGAATAAAAAGAAGAAACCGAGATAAGATTATAGAAGCTATAACTCATTCTACTAAATGGAATAATCAATTTACTTTTTTAGAGCCAGAAAAAAATTTAAAACCAAGTTGGTTTGGTATTCCTATCCTCATTAATAAAAAATTTTTAAAAAATAAAAAAAATTATTTAAAAAAACTTAATAAGAATGGTATCGATACAAGACCAATTATAAGTGGAAATTTTGTGAATCAACCTAGTATAAACCTTTATAAATTAAATACTGCAAAAGAAAAGTTTCCGATAGCACAAGAAATTGAAAATAGAGGTTTCTTTATTGGACTACATGCTAAAAATCTTGAAAAGAAAGAAATAATTAAATTAACTAATAATTTGTTAAGTATTAACTAATAATATATTAATCTTAGATATATGCCAAGAAAAACAGCTTTGATTACTGGTGTAACTGGTCAGGATGGATCTTATCTAACAGATTTTTTAATAAAAAAAAACTACAAAATTATTGGAGTAAAAAGAAGATCGTCAAGTTTTAACACAAAGAGAATAGATCATATTTACAATGATATAAAACAATCTAAAAACTTTATTCCATATTACGGAGATTTAACAGACTCAAGTAATATATTAAGGATAATTCAATCTACTAAACCAGATGAGATTTATAATTTAGGTGCACAATCTCATGTTCATACAAGTTTTGAAATTCCAGAATATTCTGCAAACGCAGATGCTTTGGGTACCTTAAGAATTCTAGAAGCGATTAGAGTACTTAAATTACAAAAAAAGACTAAGTTTTACCAAGCATCTACATCTGAGATATTTGGAAATACTGAAATACCTCAGAATGAAAAAACACCTTTTAGGCCTAGAAGTCCATATGCAATTTCAAAATTATATGCTTATTGGACTACTGTTAATTATAGAGAGGCTTACAATATTTTTGCTGTGAATGGTATCTTGTTTAATCATGAAGGACCTAGAAGAGGAGAAACTTTTGTTTCGAGAAAAATCACAAGAGCAGTTGTGGAAATTTTTAGAAAAAAAAGAAACTTTTTTACACTTGGAAATCTTAACGCTAAAAGAGACTGGGGGTCAGCAAAAGATTACGTTGAAAGTATGTGGCTAATGTTAAAAGCTAAGCGTCCATCTGATTATGTTATTGCAACTGGAAAAAGTCATTCAGTTAAAAACTTTGTTGAGAAGGCCTTTAAATATGTAGACATTGATATTGATTGGAGAGGAAAAGGTTTAAAAGAAGTAGGGTTTGATAAAAAAACGGGTAAAGTTCATATCAAAGTTGATCCAGTTTATTTTAGACCAACTGATGTTAATGAACTAAGAGGAGATTCATCTAAAGCAAGACGTGAACTTAAATGGAAGCCTAAAACTAGTTTCAACAAATTGGTTAGTGAAATGATGGAAGCAGATTTAAATGAAATTAATTAAGTAATTAAATCGTTAAGATTATTCCAAAAACTGTCACTGCAGATACAGCTGCAACTCCAAGAGCTAAGTTTCTTTTTTTTTCAATTTTTTTTTCTTCATTTAATCTCGATAAAAGATCAGTCACTTTTACCCTGCTTTGAGTTGTATTATAACTTGATTGATTATTATCAAAATTAAACTGAATGCTCATAGCTAATCATAATTTTTCACATATAAAATTAAAATAGATTTAAAGATCAAATTGGGTTAGAAAAAAAAACCTGACCCAAAATGATTTAATTACGCATTAATCTCGATGTTGGGTCGTGTAGAGGATGTTTTTCTAAATGTAGAGCATATCTCTTTCCTTCGACCTCTAAATAAAGATTTTTGTAATTAATTTCACTCTTAACGTAAGCTAAGCAGATATTCTTATTATAGCAGAAAGAAAAGTTTGAGCTTGTAGTGTAACCAACGATCTCATTTTTTTCAAATATTGGCTCATCGTGAAGCAATAGAGGTGCTCCTGGTTTAAATCTATTCTTGAGAGAAAAAAGTTCTAATTTTTTAGTTATGGGTTTGTCTTTTATTTTTTCTAAAATTTCCCTGCCAATAAAATTCTCCTTTTTTTTAAAATTCACTGCAAATGACAAACCTGACTCAAATGGATTATTTTCTGAAGTAATATCATGGCCCCAGTGTAAGAATTTTTTTTCCAATCGAAGAATGTCTAGTGTATGCATTCCAGCATAAGTAAGCTTATATTTTTTTCCTAGTTTTCTTATTTTTTCAAAAATTATTTTAGTTTTTTTAATTGGAATATATATTTCCCAACCAAGCTCGCCTATAAAAGATAGTCTTTGAAACCAAATTTTTATGTTGGATGTATATATATACATTCCTCTTGAAAATGGAAAATTCTCATTAGAAAAATAATCTCCAAACAACTCTGTTAAAAATTTTCTACTATTTGGTCCGAACAAACCTATACATGAGTATTTGTCTGTGACATCATCAAATTTAATTTTTTTTGTTAAATTTTTTAAAATATGTGATTTTATATAGCTTCTTGTTAATGCGGGACAAATAATTCTAAAATAATTCTTTTTTAAACAACTGACTGTTAGATCTGCTTCTATTCCTCCAGAAGGATTTAACATTTGCGTGTAAGTAGTTCTTCCTACAATATTTTTAATATTGTTAGCACAAAGATATTGTAACTGTTCATGTGCATGCTGCCCACTTAAATCAAATTTTACAAAGGGTGTTAAATCAAAAAAACCTAAATTATTTCTAGTATTATTGCATTCTCTTTTTGCTGATTGATACCAGTTTTGAAATCCATAACTGTATTTGTAAATTGGCTTTTTATTTTTTGAAAACCACATTGGTCTTTCATAACCTGCCATTTGTCCAAAACAAGCACCGAGTTTTT